>Ga0208495_1000372_pt1 | contig 16213 bp, 20 predicted proteins | sample CryBogmetaGMA14M_FD_184551 | JGI IMG/M metagenome (GOLD analysis project Ga0208495, IMG submission 184551) | Freshwater microbial communities from Crystal Bog, Wisconsin, USA - MA14M (SPAdes) | ecosystem: Environmental > Aquatic > Freshwater > Lake | place: Crystal Bog, Wisconsin, USA...
GGGAGATATAATAAGTAATCAGAATTAGGAAAAGTTTACCGGGAGGTTGCGACTAGCAGATCCTTGGATTCCCTTGAAGACTTCTCCGAGGACCTTTGTGAGGGTTTTTGCTCCCCTGGAAGAGTCCAAGGTGAAGAATGCCAGCTTGGGAGTCACCAATGTCCATAACCAGATGGGCTTTCCCATGGTCCTCCATCCGGTCTCATCCACGTTGAGCACGGGTTGTTGAGGCAGTTCCCCTTTGATCTCTTCATAGGATGAGGACAAAGCTATAGAGACTTCCTCATGAAGATTGCACGCGGAACCAACACACATATCGATACCGAAGATGGTCATGAAGATGTCAGCAACTCCTCTTCGGGTCATCCGGTGTATCCCCGTGAGGTAAGCGGCACCCGCAGCGATGCGAGGACTGAGGTCACGGCGGGCATGCCTGGAATGCCATAGGGTTCCAAAGAGGGTGGCAATTTGAGTAGTTTTTATCTGGGTATACTGGTCCGTCGTAAATAGTACATGTAGTCCGACAACTTAACATAAATGCTTGAGGAGCAATATCGATGATTCGTTTAAGGGTAGCGTTGGTTGTGGCTATGTTGGCTTCACTGTTAATTTCTGGAAAGGTATTAAGCGCTGATTCAAGTCATGAAGCAGCACTGAGTAATCCGGGAGCTCAAAGTGTTATTTCTTATCTGCTTTGGTGCATCGGAGATGCGCGAAAGGTATTGGAGACCCAAGTTGACTTAAGTCAGGATTACAAGCAGCAAGTTGCTTTACTGGCCGGCAAGTTAGGCGAGATAGAAAACAAGTTGGAAGAGATGAAAAAAGTGTCTTCCGTTAGTTCATCAAGAATTGATTCCTCTCCAGTTGATTTATCAGAAGCGTTAGATAACGAGACTAGAGTATCACTTTTGGGCGTGAGAGCTTTGACTGAATTCAAAGCTCGACAGTTGAATTATCAATTAGAAAACTTGACAAATGGGGTTAAGGATAAACAAGCAGCATTTGAAAATACGGTCCAAAAAGCTGAGGCTCTGGCGGAAATGGTCACAAAAATAAAGAAAATTCTTGAACCGAGAATGCAGCGAGGAGATATAATATGTGTCACAGAGATCGCTCAAACCAATCCGTTGAACGCAAAAACTCGAGAGCGGTCAACTCAGTTGACACAAAGGACTTCAACTAAAACAGAACCGCCTTTGATTTTTATGCAAGCCATGGCCGATGCTTCTAAATTAAAGCCCACTAATCAATTGGTCGGGGAGAAAGCAGCAGGGGTCAATTCAGAAGCTGAGTCTGCTGCTGACGAACTAAAAAGAAAAATGTACGAAGTTACTAAAGAGGCCAAGGCTCTTCAACAATTAGTTTCTGAAATAATTCAGAAAGCCGAATCAATTAAAAAACAAGAAAAGAATACTGATTCGAAGTTAAGTGATATGAGGCAATTGAAAAAGACGTGGGAGATGAAGAAAATCCCGGACAACAAGGAGATCGAGGCAGTCGAGAATAAATTGAGCGGTGACATGGTAATATATGAAGCGACTCTAAAGGAAGTCGATAAGCTAAAGCAATTTTTGACGTCGATGTTTAATGGAATCTTTCGGACAGAACAAGGAACTAATAATTAGTAGATTGCCAGGCTTTAGCCCGAACAATATCAATATTTCTTGTTCCTTAAATACATTGGAGCCCGACTAAGAGTATTCGAATTAGACCAAAATCGCTCGATTACCTCTCAGCCGGGGGTGTCCGGGTGAACGTTTTCTAGAAAATAAACCTTGGAGCAGGTCTTCCTCAACAGCCGGAAAGATTCTTGAAGAAAAATTATGGTACGAAGATAATACAATAATCATCCTCTTACTGATTTTGTTCGCACCATTGGGACTCTTTCATTTATGGAAGACATCTCAGTTCAGAGAAAATACGAAGATAATTCTAACGATTATCGTTGTCGTTGTGATGGTGATATTCCTCTCTCAATGTCCTATTGAAGAGAGACATACACCGTTGGCCTGGGCCGCGCGAAACTGAATGGTTACTATCTGAAAAGAAGATTTCTATCAAAATTTTAGCTCGGGGACTATTAAGCATAATCAGGGTTCGGGAAAACCGCGCTTTACCCCAAAATTGATAAGTGCTAAAAAGCTATTATGAAACCGTTCGTTGCGATCAGAAAGTGTGACGACTACCTCCCTCTCCAGTTGGGCGATGCCCTTAAAAATGCCATAGATGATCTTGGGGGAATCAGCTCGTTTGTTAAACGTGGAGACCGGGTTCTCCTGAAACCAAACCTGCTCAAATCCGCCGGTCCACAATCAGCGGTTGTAACCCACCCTGCTTTTGTGGAGGCCGTTGCCTCAATGGTACTGGACTGTGGGGCGTTGGTATTCATTGGGGACAGTCCACCGTTGGGAAATCTTCCCAAATTACTGTCAAAATGCGGTTATGACACGTTTATGAAAAGAATGGGGATTCAGGCAGTGCCCTTCTCGGAAAAGATTTCCCTGGATTTCCCTGAAGGAAAACTTTTCCGGCGCATCGACCTGGCACGTGAGATTTTCGAATTTGACTCCATATTAAACCTGCCCAAGCTGAAAACCCATTGCCAGATGGTCCTGACTTTGGCGGTAAAAAACCTTTTTGGAACAGTAATCGGTACGGATAAAGCGTCGTGGCATTTGCGCGCGGGAAAAGATTTCGATAGCTTTGCGACTGTACTGATTCAGATTTTTGACAAGGTTCGGCCTGCTCTTAATATCATAGATGGGATCCTTGCCATGGAGGGTAATGGCCCGAATAGTGGTGAACCTCGCCATGTTGGCATCATAGGGGCCTCTGTGGATCCCGTGGCTCTTGACGCGATAATTTGCGGGCTGGTGGGATTCCCCGTAGATGCTCTCCGTACCTGTGTCATCGGACAAACTCTGGGCTTAGGGATAGCGGAAATCACTGGGATCACCCAGGTAGGTGACAAGCTTGAAGGTTTTCCTTTAAATGACTTCAAAGCGCCTAAGTCAATGACCGTGATGTGGAACCTTTCCAACAGGAACCCGGTCCGGAGATTCCTTGAAAACCACATGATCACCAGGCCACACATTGATTCATCCGCTTGCCGAAATTGCGGAATCTGTCTGACGCATTGTCCGCCCAAAGCAATCAGCGAAAAAAACGGTGTAACGGTTATAGACCGTGAGAAGTGTATCTCGTGCTTCTGCTGCCACGAGTTATGTTCAAACGACGCTGTGCGTATTGTCCAGCCTTTCCTGGGCAGGTTCCTCAATTTCATCAGCCGTTGAAAAAAGCAGGGATTAGCACTTGTTCGTATAACATGGCGGGAGACCCATGGACCTGGCGATTCTTCAGAAAGTGGCTCTTGAGCTAAACGAAATTCTCCCCGGCGGGTTTATCAACAAGATCCATCAGCCGTTACCTCGCGAGATAGTCCTGCGAATCAGGGTCCTGGGTGGCGGGGAAAAAATGCTGGTCTTAAGCTCGGACCCAAAGCTCGGCCGTGTTCATTTGATCGACCTAAAGATCCCTAATCCTCCAAGACCTCCAAGATTTTGCGCTTTTTTGAGAGCCCATCTCCAGGGGGCAAGAATTATTGAAGTCAAACCGGCCGACAATGATCGCGTTGTTACCATAAGAGCACTACGGGGTCACGAACAAAACCTTGTCGAGAGAAACCTCGTTTTGGAGCTTCTCGGGAGAGATTCCAACATACTCCTCATTGACAGGTCCTCGAATCTGATTATGGACTGCCTCCATCGTATCCCTGAAAAAAAGACCGGGAGGAGAATTGTATTGCCGGGCTGCCACTACTCACCGCCGCCCGAACGAATAAGGACTGCTGTTCCCGCTGATTTTAAGCACACCGAGATGGGACACATTCAACCTGCTATAAGCACTGGAACGGATGGGCAAAGGCGCTTGGCTCTCCGAGTGTTTTCCCCTAAAGATATTACCTTCAGCACAATGAATAGAGCAGCAGACGCCTTTTTCAGACCAGTGGTGCAATCGGGGATTCTCGACGCACTTAAGAGGCAAGTGGCTGCACCACTAAAAACAAGAATTCGCTCGCTTGAACGCCGAACCATGAAAATTGAAACAGACAGGAACAGACTACTACTACTTGCCGCTCTCCAGGAAGGAGGAGAATTGCTGAAGGCCAATTTGACCACTGTGAAGAAAGGAATGGAGAGTATAGATCTTCAGGATTGGAATTCCCAGAGTCTGAGGACCATAAAGCTGAACCCGGCTCTTGACGCAGTGGCAAACATGAATCGGATTTTTGCAAAGGCAGCTAAAGGCAGACGGGGAGAGCAATTCGTACAACAGCGGCTGCAGGATACCCTCGAAGAAAAGAGAGCGCTGGAAGACCTCCTTTTTTTCGTAGAAGAGTCTGCTAATCAGGCGGAACTGGAACGACACTTGCCGGAATTATCGCCCGCCGATGACAAGGGGAAGTCCGGACGTCTCACAAGAAAGGATCAGGAGGCAGCTCGTGTGTCCAATCTGTTCCGCGAGTTTCGAACGCCATCGGGCAAGATAGTTTTGGTTGGGAAAAGCGGCAAGGGCAATGATTTCATCTTGATTAAAAAAGCTCGCAAGGGCGATCTTTGGTTACACGCCAAGGGTTTCCCTGGAGCCCATGTTATCCTACCTCACAGTCCAGGAGGATCTGTCTGCAACAAGGACCTTAATTTCGCAGCAGGTTTGGCGGTTTATTTTTCTAAGGCACGGAAGAGGGGCAAAGTAGAGGTTATGGTGGCTGACGTCAAGGATGTACGAAGGGCCAAAGGGGCAATTCCCGGCCAAGTCTCAGTAAAGAGCTACAGGAGCATTCTTGCGGAAAGCCATAGCGATGCGGGGTGTAGCAACCTCTGCTGATATCCTACTTGCCCTTCAGTTTCTTTATGAGTTCTTGGGCCTTATCGTCATACCCCATCTTGGGAAATTCTTCTAAAACTCTCTTGGCAGCCAGTCGAGCTGCCGTGTAGTTGCTTACGCTTAAATAGGTTTGCGCTTTATAAATTTCCTTTTCTGCAAGCTTCTTTAAGCATTCCTTGACTTTCTCATCAGCCTTCTTGCCCCACTCTCCAGCGTTAGCGTCATCGGCGACCAGTTTGAAAGAATCAAGCGCAAGTTTTACTGCCCTACTATCAAGATCCATGTTCTTGATCTGGTTGAAGTAGCACATGGCTATCTGGAATTTAGCACGAGGCACTTCCTTCTCCGCAGGATAAAGTTCCACGAACTGGAGATATCGGGAAGCGGCCTTTTCATAGGAGCCCTGGTCAAAAGACGCATCAGCCAACTTCAGGTATACTTCAGGGATCTTTTTGAAATCCGGGTGTGCGGATTTTAAGCGTTCGAAAACTTCTATAGACTGCGAGTAGTTCTTATTCCGGAAGTTCTCTTCGGCTTTTTGAAAAAGCTCTTCGGGGGTTGATGCTTTCTCCACGGCGCCGGAACTCCACAAGGATGGGCAGCCTGCAAGGAGAAGCGCTGAGAATAAGACGGCGGTTAATTTAATTCCTAGAGTCATTTCGCCTGCCCTGACGAGCACTTATAGCAACTGCTCTTTATCAGCGGGGAAGCCCCCTGTCAAGAAATCACTCAATAAGTTCTGTGAAGGATCTTTTCTGCCAACTTCATAAGGGCCGTTTTCTCTTCCGATAGGGGGAAGATGTCCAGGCGACCAATGGCTTTATTGATATAGTCGCGGCTCTTCTTCAGGGTTTCTTCTATGCCGCCACGTTTTTCCAAGAAACCCTTCATCCATTCCAGGTCTCCAGTGGTCAGCCGTTTTTCTTTGATCATCGTTGCGATACGTTTTTTCTCGACCTCATCCGCTTTTCTTAGGGCGGTGATAAGGGGGAGGGTGAGCTTGCCTTCTTCCAGGTCCTTACCCGGTTCCTTGCCCATGGTCTCCACGTCGGATCTATAATCTATGACGTCATCAGTCATCTGAAAGGCAATGCCCAAGTTAAACCCAAAATCGGCCAGAGCTTCTTCCCTTTCTGCATCCAATCCACCGAGGATCGCTCCACCTCTACAAGCAGCTTCCATCAAAACTGCAGTCTTATCGGTAATGATACGGATATAATCTTCTTCAGTCATCTCCATATTTTCGATATTCATCATCTGGAACAGTTCACCTTCACTAAGCCTTTCGGTTGTCCTGGAAACTATGTCAAGGATTCTCAGGTTTCCCAGTGAGGTAAGAGCCCTGAACGCCTTTGCAAGTATGAAATCTCCTCCTAGCACACACATCTCGTTCGACCAGAGGGAATTAGCGGAAGGCCTGCCACGCCTGGTCTCAGCTCTATCAACTACGTCGTCATGGAGCAGGGTCGCTGTGTGGATACACTCTATGGCGCCGGAAAGCGTTACGGCGTCAGTCCCGGCATAGCCGCCCATTCTCGCTGCTATGATTGCGAGTTGTGGACGAATTCTCTTGCCGCCGCTGTTCATAATGTGCGCGCCGATTTCAAAAGCTACAGGTACCCGGCTTTTCAATTGCTGAATAAGCTCTTGCTCCAGACTTTCCATCATGGACCGGATTGAGTCCAGAAGATCCAAATTAGCCTCCCAGAAGCACTGATGAAGTAATAGTTTGGGAAAACGTGGTATTTACCTGTGTGCTATTCTACTTCCAGAGCATAAAGAGCTGCGCCAAGAGCCCCAATTATCTGCGGATGCGGAGGAATACGAACAGGGGTGCTCGTGTGCTCCCGAATCAGGTCAGCCAGGAAGTGGTTATGTTCTATGACGCCGCCAGTCAATACTACGGTGTCGGTGAGGGTATCCATTTCCAGGACCCTCTTAACAACGGAGCGGAATAATCCTCGCACTATTCGATCTATTGGGTGCCCCGCCTTAATTTTCTCAAGGACTTCGGTTGCGGAAAAGACTGTGCAGTAACTGCCCAAAGGGACCTCTCCATCTGCTGTGCGGGCCAGATCGTCCAGCTTTTCAATGGGGAGACGCAGCCTGAGAGCCATTTCCTCTAGGAAAGCCCCCGTTCCTGCTGCGCATTTTCTGTTCATCTTGAAACTGACCCGCAGTCCCCGCTCATCAAGTTTGATGATCTTGTTATCCTGTCCTCCGATGTCAACGACCGTGATGGGGCCAGGGAGAAAGTGGAGACAGCCGCGTCCGTGACAGGAAATTTCGGTAAGATGAACTGAAGCGAAAGGAACGCTGTTTCTGCCGTAACCCGTTGAAACTACTCGGCCGACCTCGCTTTGGGTGATTCCACCTGCCTTCAAACATTTATCCCAGGTCTCCCTGGAAGCACACTCAAAATCAGTTCCAGAGTAAGTGACGTGACTAGCCACTATGCGATGTTCACAGTCGATTATCACCGCTTTTGTGGTGCATGAGCCCACATCGACGCCACCGGCTAAATTATGCATTGTTTCCTTTGGTATCGGACAGCAGGCACTTCATATTGGCTCTATCTTCTCTCTTCCAGTTGCTCAATGAAAGCCTCTATATTGGTTCTTGTCTGTTCCTCCGAGTAGCAGCGCAAATCGTTTAAGTCTCCGTTTAAAACCAGAACAGGGAGACCCAAGCGATCATTCATTCTCTGGGGCATTCCGTAACGGCTGTTGGAATTATTCGGACAAGTCCTGGCATCATGAAAGATCACCCCATCTACGGAGAAGTTCTTGATCCAGGCGTCCATATAGGCTTCTTTATACGACTCGTCCCGTACAATGAAAAGCTCGGTATAAGCCCTCGCCATCGACTCGAAAGGAGTCTTGGGATCGAATGCGTCGAATATCCAACTGTTGCAATAGGTTGATGCTACTATGTTGGTCTTGAGACTTAGGAACTGCGTACTCAAGTCTTTCAACTTGCCCCAGATCGGCATCCCATCCCAGTAAATTCTGTGACGTTCGCCATCAATTGCGGCAATGCCGTTCTTGACGCGCTCCTTGAGTTCCGGCAACAGCAGCTTGTAATAATCCACTGCTTCCTGTAAACCCCTGAGAACTACTGCCGGGGCCATATGGACCGTAGCGTCGAAAAACGTCAAAGGGGCTGGCTTTGCTGCGCCGCATTCCAGAACTTGGCGCCAAAGCTTGGTGCATTCCAGGCTGAGCCCTAGGACCTCCCGGAAGCGATCCATATCGAAGCGGTTTCCCGACACCTCCTCCAGGATCGGTACCATTGCCTGAATCTGTTCAGACAGGTCCGTAATATGATAATCCTCAACCGCTTTAATGTTTCGGTGAGTATGTATACCGATAAGAGGGACCTTCCATTCCCGAGCGTAAAAGGCAAACCAGTCCTGAACGTCCCTGCACTGGTTTGTGTTGTACACGAGCACATCGGCCTTCGGAATCGATTGGATGCCGTAAGCTTTGGTCAAAGGTGTCAGGCCCTTAAGATAGGCTCCAACATCCGAGGTCAAGTAAGAGCATATATCCGGGGAATATCCGACGGCATTGGCTATTGGAATCACGTCGGTGGCCATCCGGGTCGCGCCGAGAAGCGCTCCGTGATTCTCCGGATAATACACCACGAAACCCATTGCATGGAGTAGTTCCGCAGGGCCGACTGAGGTGCACCAAGCGACCTTGGGAGTTCCTTCTTTTTTTGCCTTATCCAATGCCTCGAAATGTCCTGCCAAAAGTTTTTTCATCTTGGACGCCGCTGCAATGGTCTTGCGATCTGTCTTTTCGAGTGACGCCATAACTCTCTCCTCTATTAGATTTCTTATTGATTATGCATGAAAAAGATAAATAATGTTACCCTTGAAGTCAAGTTGTCAGGCCGTATGGTCGTATGCTTTCTGGTTATTCTTTGGGAGCCAACTCGTCTGCTCGATGAGTGGCTGCTTCCACTGCATCCATGATGATTCCGCGGAATCCCGCGCGTTCCATAACCTGTAGTCCCGCAAGGGTTGTTCCTCCCGGGGATGTGATACGGTCTTTTAGTTCGCCGAATGGGGTATTGTCAGAGGTAGCCATAACCGCTGCTCCCATCACCATCTGCACGGTGAGTTTCCGTGAAGTTTGTCTGTCGAGTCCCATGCGCACTCCCGCATCAGTCAAGGCTTCCATCATGACGAATAGATAACCTGGGCCGCTGGCCGAAAGCGCTGTAACAACATTCATCATTTTTTCTTCTACTGCAACCGCATGGCCTATTGCTGAAAAAAGACCTAAGGCCATCTCAATGTCGCCGTCATCTGCAGTTCCGGCCTTGCACAGAGCCGTAGCACTGCTACATACCATGGCTGCAGCGTTTGGCATCGCACGAATTATCCTAGCCGGACTCTTGAGGCGCGACAGAATGAAGCTTGTGGAAATACCTGCGGCAATCGAGATGACTACCAGTCTCTCATGAATCCTTTCAGCTATAGAGTCCAGGACACCTGTCATGACCTGAGGTTTGACCGCCAGCACTAATATTGACCTTTCAGAGCCGATGGTCTCTCCTATTTGCTGAACCATGCGGATGCCGAATTCTTCCTTCAGAGCCAGAACCCGTGCAGGGTCAATGTCAAAAACACGAATCATTTCGGCTTCAATTGTTCCGGCTTGAAGCAACCCGCGAATCAGTGCCGACCCCATGTTTCCTGCGCCGATAATGCCAATAGTACTCACTGGTTTCTCCATAATGATCAGATTAATTCAAAGGGGAATCTGATAACTTAAATAGTTGTTGCCTATGAAGTTCAGCCTGAACATAATAAAAGAATACTAACATGGAAAGGCTGGCCATCCCATGAAATTTCCTTCCAAGATTCTAGGCTATCTTCATCAAGTTGAGAGAGCCAACCGAATAGACTCTCGGGTTTTCTCAGATGTCAGGGAGGACGAGAAGCGTGAGGAATAGAGCAACTATTGATGCAAGGGGACTGGCGTGTCCTCAACCGGTGCTTGAGACTAAGAAGGTTCAGGATGACGGTTCTGTTGATCATTTAGTAGTGTTGGTTGACAATCTCTCTCTGGATTAATCGGGGAATAAGCTGGGCTGTAGGTGATCTGAGGGTGCTGAGATGTGACGGATTGTTTGGTGCGGCAATCATCGAGTTTTGAACTAATTACACTAATAGATCTCGATTTCCAGACCTTCATAGGCTGCAGTGGTCTTTGGAAACCTCTCCCGTGCTTTTCTTTCAATTTCCTGGACTGTCGCATCGTCGTTTCCGTGGTGAAAGAGCACCAAATGTTTTGCAGCAGCGGCTACAGCCGTTCTGACTGCGCCCTCCCAAGTGCTGTGCCCCCATGACTCCCTGGAAAAATCGTCACCGATTCCGTGGTATTGCTCCGGCGTGAACATCCCATCGTGAATCAGAAGGTCTGCGTTGCGAGCGAATTCCACAACTCGAGGGTCAATTTCCTCTACGATCTCAGTATCACTGGCGTAGATCATTATTTTTTCACCGCTTTCCACGCGATAACCAAAACATCCCCCAGGATGGTTGACCCGTTCGGCCCGAACAACCACTTCGTCAATGGTCACTGTATCTCCGATGTTTAGGTCGTGAAAAAACAGGGCTGCTCCCATATCCTTCAACGTTATCGGGAAATTGGGTTGGTCCATCTGATCGCTCATGATGCTATGGATTGTAGAGTTGAGTCCACGTCCGGCATAGAGGTGGAATTCGTTGCTGTTCTGGAAAGCAGGAGCAAAAAAAGGGAATCCCTGAACATGGTCCCAGTGGAGATGCGAAAAAAAAATGTGTCCCGTGATGTTGGTCTCATGGATTTCGCCGACTCGTCGGCGACGAACCATGTCCTCACCCAGTTCGCGAATACCTGAACCTGCATCGAAGATTATCAGATTCTTACCGCAGCGGACTTCAACGCAAGGGGTATTACCGCCATATTTCAGGGTTGAGGGGCCAGGTCGGGGGAGACTGCCATGTACCCCCCAAAACTTAACCAGCATCATTCGGCTCCATGTTACAAGTTAGGCTTCGGTGTTGTTCCAATAGACATGTGGAACCGGCAATACTTTGAAACTACAAGTACAATTAGCACAAGTAGGATCAGTAAGTCAAGAAAGGAACAATCAAGGACTTCTCAGTCTCCCGTTGGTGACGAGAAGGCCGATAATAGTTTTCTATAATTCTTACTGTTTTCGTTCTTGTGGATCAATCCTTTTTATCATCCCCAAATTCGGATGGCCTCAGTGGGACATTTCTTGCGGCACTCCAAACAAGAAATGCATTCTTCGGCGCGACCATCGTAGACGCCGAATTTTTGGCTCCCTTGAGTCGTTTCCATCGTACACACTTTGTTGCAGGTGCCGCAATCGACACAGTCGGTACTCCTTTCCGGGAAGACAACAGCGAACCGGTTGAAAAGAGACAGGCAGGCCCCTAAAGGGCAGATTACCTTGCAGAAAAATCGCCGGTGACCCATAACTGAGATTATTAAAGCAAACAGTATGAATAATCGTACCGAAAGCGATAGAATGTCGGTACTACCCTTAATGATAGCCCACGGAATGGCCGATTCTATGGTACCAACAGGGCAGAGGCGACAGAAGTATAATGGAGATGCTGTGGTAAAAAAAATGGGTACTGCGACCACCAGCCCTAGAAACACGCCGTATTTAACGAATCTGGTCCATGACGGTAAGTTGAATTTTACATAGGGGACTTTGTAGAGAAGTTCTTGGAGAAACCCAAAGGGACAGGCCCACCCGCAAAGAAACCGCCCTGCTACAAGGCCCACGAGCCCAACCACTCCGATTACGCTGAGAGGAATCAAGCCCACTCCCGCAAACTGGCCGATTATTCCAATAGGGCATGAAAAAACCGATATCGGACAGGAATGGCAGTTCAGGACGGGAAAACAGATAAAGTGCAAATTTAGGATGCCGATGTTGAATAGAACAACTGCTATGAGTTGAACCTTTAATCTTATTCTTTCCACGCTAACTCCAAACTAAGACCGCAACTGCGGTAATACTATATTCAGGTGGGGCAGGGCATTCGGCCTTTGAGCATTCGCAAGTCCGGATAGTTGGAGATGAGCCGCCCGTCTCTATATTTGCCGACTCCATCGAAGGTCATTGCATTGACGAGTTCCGGCTCCGTAAATGACTGGGACTGAACCTGAAAATCATCCTTTTGCTCTTCGTAGCCAGGGATCTTTATGGTGATGCCTACGCTCTTGAGTTTATCGAACTTTTCGAGGTTGTCATAAACGAGGAATTTCCTGAAAAATCCGCCGTATAGAATAAATGCGATGCTCAGAAGCATCAAAATTCCGAGAAAGGTCTTTCTAAACATTGCTATCTACCCCTTTAACGGATACGAGATCCATCTGATACCGATTCGCCAACACAGAACCAGATTTGTGAAAATAGAAATCTTGTAGTGGAGCGGCGTCCCTGCCGGCCAATCTTACAAAACAAATGCTACTGATTAAAATATACGTTCGAGCTGGTATTCAAACAGCAGCGCTGACTTTTTCCGGCTTCTACGATTTGTTATTCTACCTCAAATGGCAGTGACTCGCCACAGTAATCCGTTTTATTAACAAATCCAACATTAACCAGATGCCACAATCCATCGCCTTTTTTTGGAGATACAATCGGTTATGCGCCATGGGAGATTTTTAGGCCCCCGCGAAGAGATCAATTTCAGCTTTTCCAGCCGTCCACGGGCAATTCGTCACGGCTGTTTTTCGAAGCACTCTTAACACGAACATGTTATAATACTTCCGGCTGCCATGGCGACTTCCCCATGCCAATGCATGGAGCGGATCGCTGTGGATGAAGGTCGTCAAAATCGTTAAGAACAAGAGCGGAAAAATCACCCGTGAAGTCCTCACCAAGAAATGGACGGACTGGATTGACTACTGGGCCGTGGACTTTGATTATGAAAACCGGCCTGAAGTCATCCGAGTTGTCGAAGACGGCGACGAACGTGAAGTCTGGACGGGGAACTATATTTTTGAAAACGAATGGCAGAGTTATCGCACCCGCAAAGACCGGAATCTCGAATTGACCAGTGGAGAACACACATACGAGAAGCCCGGTCGGTATAAGATAGCGGTGAAGGTGATCGACATCTTCGGGAACGACACCACGAAAGTCGTGGAGGTGAAGGTGTGAGGACTTACTCCCAAGAGGAAATTGACAGCCTTGTGGCCTGTGCGAAGGTTATCACAGAACCACCGAAAAAGGAGATGCGGTGGGAGCGGGGAACCCGACGTAACAACATGACCCTTCAGTCAAAGGATGGCGAGCTGGAATTTTCGGTATTCATGAGAATCAACGAGGATTTTCATGAGAATTTCTCGATCGGACTGAACTATTCCCCGCGGGATGAACGTGGTACACTGTGTTTGCTGCGATGCAACGGCCCTCACGGCGAGTTTCTTGGCGGTTTCCCTTCTTCCCGGTCGCATTTTCGGTATCACGTCCATCTGGCGAAGGCAGAGAATGTTGAAGCGGGACTCAGGGGAGAGCGTGGTGCAGAATCAACTGAAGCTTACGCATCGTATAAAGACGCCCTTGTTTTTTTTCTGAGAGAAATAAACGTTATTAACACATCGGAATATTTACCGGAACTTAGTCAGCCAATGCTTCCTCTGAACTTACCAGAGAATGAGCCTCACACTAGTGACGGCGTCCGCAAGCTCGTCTTAGGAACGCGACCCACGAACTCAGCAGAGAAGGAGCAGGAATCATGACCTATCTTGATCTTCTTAGAGACCAATTCAACAATCAGGTCTCGTTTCGGGAGAGGCGTCCGGGAGTGCTACAGCTTGTGGCTCCCCTTTACCACGAAGATGGAGATATGGTTGATATTTTTCTGGAACCGACAGACACAGGACGAGAAAACATAAGGATTTGCGACCACGGCATGACTCTCATGAGGCTTTCCTACTATTTCGATATTGACACACCGAATAAAGAAAGGATTTTTCAGAGAATTCTTTCGGAGAATCGTGTTATCGAAGACAAAGGGAACCTTTTCATGGACGCTGAACCGGAAACCCTGTACCCATCGGTGCTGCAATTCGCCCAGGCCGTTGCCAAGGTATCCAGCATGCAGCTCTTCAAGAGAGAGGTGATTCAAACTCTTTTCTACGAGATGCTAACGGAATTCATTGAGGATTTCCTCAAGAGATATAACCCACGACCAAAGGTATTGCCCATCCCGGAGCGGGACGACTTGGAGGTTGATTTTGAGTTCGGGATCAAACCGCGACCAATCTACCTGTTCGGTGTGAAAGACTCCTCAATGGCGAGGCTTACCACTATTTCTTGCCTCGAATTTCAACGGGCCAGAATACCTTTCAAGAGTTTTGTGGTTCACGAGGATTTTGAAAACCTGAGCAGGAAAGATAGAAGTCGCATCACCAGCGCCGCCGATAAGCAGTTCATCTCTTTGGACGACTTCAAAGCCAATGCAGAGCAAGTGCTCGAAAGGGAGGCTGCCTGATGGGGTTGAGCCCGCATTTCCCGACCGACCCGCATGCCATACTGGACCCTGATATTCGTTGGTATCCGGGAGTAGAGAAATACTCGGAGTATGGATACGCAACCCTGCTTCCGCCCCTTGTCAACTAGGTTCGTAATAACCATGAGAAAAGGCAAGCTATTCGTGATTTCAGCCCCATCAGGAGCAGGGAAGTCCACTCTCATAGCTGGGGTACTCCCACTATTCCCTGATATGCTTTACTCAGTTTCCTGCACGACGCGGCCGCCACGCTCCGGAGAAACAGATGGAATAAGCTATTATTTTCTGGATGAGGAACGATTCAAGGGAATGACAGAGAACGGAGAGTTCCTGGAATGGAAAAAAGTTCACGGAAATTTCTACGGTACTCCTATGAAACCTGTCCAGAAGGCATTGAACTCAGGACGCAGTATGGTGCTGGACATAGACGTACAAGGAGCACGGGAGGTATTCGCCAAAGTTAGTGAGGCTGTAGGAATCTTTGTCACTGCGCCCAATCTGACTACTCTGGAAGAGCGTCTTCGCCGTCGCTCTACCGAAACTGAAGAATCCATCCGCATCCGTCTGAGGAATGCAGTGGCAGAGATGGCGTTTGGGGACACTTTCAAGTATCAGGTGGTGAACGATGATCTTAATCGAGCAGTCCAAGAACTGGCTGACATCATAAGAAGTGAATCCAGATGCGGCAGCACGCAGTCCTCGGATGTCGAGTAGTGGTATTGCCGAGGAGACTATTCTGGAGTTCTCCCTATTACCACATCAACAGATCGCTTACTGTTTTCGCGCAGGACTGTCATCTTCATCAAATCACCAGGCTTCGAGCCCGCGATCATCTTGGACAAATGGCGACCATTACTTATAGGCGTGCCTGCTGCATCCAGTATCAAATCCCCTTTTCTCAAGCCTGCCTCTTGGGCCGGAGAGGAACTTAAGACCTCATCCACGAGTGTGCCTGACTGGACATTAAGGCCCAAGGTCGAGGCTTTCTCATCCGTTAAGTCTTCCACGAAGATTCCCAGCCATCCGCGAAAGGCTTGGTCGGAAACAACGGGGGCCTTGAGAAGTTCTGATACGTGGTTTGCCGGAATGGAAAAACCGATACCCTTTCCGGCAGCAATCATGGCGGTGTTTACGCCGATGACCTCTCCAGCCATGTTAAACAGAGGGCCTCCGGAATTTCCTGGATTGATGGACGCATCTGTCTGGATGAAATCGTCGTCCGGTCCCAGTCCGATAAAACGTCCCTTTCCGCTGACTATTCCTACTGTGACCGTTCTCCCCAGTCCGAATGGATTTCCAACGGCAAGGACCCATTCCCCCACTTCAACTTCGGAGGAATTTCCTATTTTAGCTTTTTTCAAAGGGTACGGGGGAGTCACCCGAATGAGGGCAAGGTCCACCTTTGGATGAACAGATATTATTTTAGCCGGAACAACTTTTCCTGTGGAAAAAGTGACCAGTATCTTGCCGGCCCCTTCCACCACATGTGCATTAGTAACAATGTTTCCAGCAGTATCACAGATGAATCCGCTGCCTAGACTATCCGTCTGAAACTTTTCCTTACCCCTTGATAGATCTTCAGCACCACCTCTGCTTGACCGGAAAAGGGCAGGGGGGGAGGAAGTGTTCTGAAGCAAATGGCGTTCGATAGAAATGTTGACAACTACGGGAGTGAGTTCCTTAATCAAGTCGATAAGGTCCGGACATCCTCCCCGAGGAATCCGCTTCTGATCATCCTCGGCTGATAAAGATCCGGCAGGAAATAAAAGG
>Ga0208495_1000375_pt1 | contig 16077 bp, 16 predicted proteins | sample CryBogmetaGMA14M_FD_184551 | JGI IMG/M metagenome (GOLD analysis project Ga0208495, IMG submission 184551) | Freshwater microbial communities from Crystal Bog, Wisconsin, USA - MA14M (SPAdes) | ecosystem: Environmental > Aquatic > Freshwater > Lake | place: Crystal Bog, Wisconsin, USA...
ACAAAAAGAGTGCCTGAGCACGCGTTATGGCGAGGGTTCACAACATCCGTCAAGACATGTGGGGCTGGGTTTTTGACTCCTCGGATTTGTGGGGGGTTGTAAAAGCGACTCGAGCGGGTGGGGTCCTTTACGGGGCCTCGAATCTTGTTGTTTACCGGCCTGGTGTCGGATCCCTTGAAACTTATGTATACAGAAGCAAAGTAGAACAGGATGAGGATTACCCCAAGCACGATCATAACCCAGTCCCGGTCGGTGCGAGTTGAACTGGGTTCTACGACCTTCTTGTTCACGGCGGTATGGGCCAACACGACTCCTCTTACTCCGAAGGAAGAGTAAAAAATATACAGCAACTTGCTCCGGATGTCATGTACGTCGTTATCCTGAGCAACTCCTTCGCTAAGATTCGTTTTATGGTGAAACATACGGTTCCAACATTCAGGAGGGAAAAATGGACATTGAATCTTTCGTCAAAGAAAAGATTAAGTGGCTTGGACATGCTAGTTTTCGAATAGACGGTTCGAGTATGACGGTTTATATTGACCCATGGAAACTCAAGAATCCCGTTCCAGCAGATCTTGTTTGTATTACTCACAGCCATTTTGACCATCTCTCAGCCGATGACGTGGCATCTATTCGGAAGCCTTCTACTGTGATAGTAGGCCCCCAGGACTGTAAGGGACAATACGGAGAGTCCTTCCGCGTCATAGCTCCCGGTGGAAAAGTCACCGTAGGTGATGCGTCCGTAGAGGCAGTACCCGCCTATAACACCGACAAAGATTTCCACCCAAAAAAGAACAACTGGGTCGGTTACGTGATTGAATTGGATGGAGTCCGCATTTACCATACCGGCGACACTGATATAATTCCGGAAATGGACTCCATTCGAGCTGACGTGGCTCTTGTGCCGGTCGGCGGAACTTATACCATGACCGTTGAGCAAGCTGCGGTTGCGATGAATAAGATCAATCCTAAAATAGCCGTTCCAATGCACTGTGGAGATATCGTGGGGACATTGAAGGATAGGGAAAGATTCGAGGCAGCTTCAAAGTCCAAAGTGGTAATTCTGGATCCGGACAACTGAGGTAAAGTATTTTAAGCAATGCACAATAACCTAAATAGCTGTCGAGGAAAAGTACGAGTACGATTTGCTCCGTCTCCAACAGGCTACCTACATTTGGGGGGAGCGCGCACCGCACTCTATAACTGGCTATGGGCAAGAAAAAATGGAGGCGTCTTCATACTCAGGATTGAGGATACCGATACGGAGCGCTCCACCGAAGAGTCGGTCGAGGAAATATTGGAGGGGCTGAAATGGCTCGGACTGGATTGGGACGAAGGCCCTTTTTTCCAGACGGATAATCTGATCAAGCACGTTGACGCGGCAAAAAAACTTCTCGAAACCGGGAACGCGTACCGATGCTTCTGTACACGAGAGGACCTCGAAAGGGAGAGAAAGGATGCCGAATCAAAAAAAATCGCATTCATGTACAACGGACGCTGTCGACACCTTTCTCAAGAAAAGATTGAGGAGAACCTCGCGAAAGGCATTCCGCACGTTATTCGTTTCCCAGTTCCAAGAGATCCATCTCGATCAGTGGCATTCGAGGACGCCGTATACGGTAGAGTTGAAAGGAGAGCACAAGATATTGAGGACTTCGTGATAATCCGATCCGATGGTCGGCCTCTGTACATTCTGAGTAACGCGGTGGATGACACACTGGATAGCATTACACACGTGATACGCGGAGCGGACGGTATTGCCAATACTCCAAAACAGATATTGATTTACGAGGCCCTGGGGATTACGCCCCCCATTTTTGCTCATTTGCCCCTCACCTTGGACAACAAGAGGGCGAAGCTCTCCAAGAGATCTCACGGAGAAGTCGTCACTGTATCCTACTACCGGAGGAAAGGGTTTCTCCCCTGGGCCCTCTGTAACTTCCTGGCCTTGCTGGGGTGGTCTGGCCCGGATGGCAAGGAATTCTTCTCCGAGCTAGAACTCATAGAAGCTTTTGAACTTTCTCGGATCAACAGGGCAAATTCGATTTTCAATTATGTCCCCGGCGACCCTAAGAATTGGACCGACGCGAAGGCAGTACATTTCAATTCAACCTATATACGGAATATGCCGCTGGAAGACCTCTTTCCTTTCGTGAAAGAAGAAATGCAGCGGGAAGGACTGTGGCGGAATTCCTTTGAAAGTAGTGACCGGCAATGGTTTCTGAGGACAATTGATTTGAGTCGGGCGCGGTTTCTCACCATCAAGGATTTTTCGACAAAAGGCCGTTGCTATTTCTCAGATGATTTCGATTTCGATGAAAAGGCCCTAACAAAAAATCTTTTAAAGGATATAAGGTTACGTTATTTTCTGCCGGATTTGGCGTCGGAACTCGAGCGACTGGAAAGCTTTTCTGCTCCATCTATCGAAAAGGTCTTTCGTGCTTACGCCGAGGAGCAAGAAGTCTCAGCAGGGCTGCTTATAAACGCAGCTCGTACGGCTGCTTCAGGCACTTCAGTTGGGCCGGGTCTTTTTGAGATGCTTGAAGTCATCGGTAGGGATTCCGTAGTCCGGCGCTTGAGAAAGGCTGAAGAAATTATTCCTGAGAGCTAGTGCCTGCATACTTTTTTTTATATCGGCAGAGGAGGCCGGGATGATATTCCCCCTTTATTCAAATCTTTGATGATTGCCAAAAAGGCTTATCAAGAGTGATGAAGAGAAGAACGTTCTAGGCGGGGGGAAGAATTTCTTGCCGCCTTTGTCGTATCAGCTAAATCACTATGCAATATACATTAATATCAAGGAACTGCGCTTATTTCTTACTAAATTAGTTTCAACGTGATATTATATGTCAATGGACACGAAGGTTTATTATGACCACATTCTCATCAGAGAAGCTACGATTCTTGTAAGTATCCCCAAGGGATTCCGAGGAATTAACGGGCAATGCTTACCAGAATTTTTCGACGTGAGAACAGGGGTTCAACTCAGGGAAATCTACCCTTCCCTGCAGGAGTTTGAGCTGCAGAGAGGTTACCTGATGTCTGAAAAAACCGCAGGTCCGTTCCTTAAAGTAGGCATCTCTCTATCATTAGATCCATCGGTGGACCTTTCCAAGGTAATCAACATACTGGAAGTGAAGCAAAGGAAACTCGCTTCCGTTGTTGCAGATTCGGTCTTGGATCAGCTCAGGGTAATTGCGGATCTTCTTGAAGAATTTCTCATTATAGGAGAAGCATCGCAAAAAGAGGAGAGGTTCTGGCTATCTCAGCAGGTCCTAACACTGATCAGGAAGTTCTCCGGCAGGGAATTGGCCGAATTGGAAGAGATTGTGGAGTGGTTCAAGAGACAACCTCCGCGAAAATAAGGAATCTGGTCACAAGCAAATAAATAGCTGAAAGACGAGAGCCGATACCACGATCATAGGGGCAATAAGCTAGCCCAAATCAGATGACCTTTTTTGTGGGACGTGAAATTTATTTTTTTGGTTTGTGAAGGTAGGGACGGATTCATGAAGGTACTGTTATCAACGTGTTGTTCTTTGATACTGGTTTTTTGGACATGCAGCACCGAGCTGCAAGCTGGAAGTGAAACCACCACGCTCTTTCAGACGGGCAAAATGCACTTCGAGGCAGGCGATTACCAAAAAGCTGTAGAAGCGTTTTCAAGAGCCCTGCAGATTGTCGAACCAGATACGTCCAATGTTCATTTGGTCCGGTTGGCAAGGGCGCAAGCCTACTATGGCAATGGTGATTTCAGGAGAGCTTGGGCTGATCTGAATGCCGTGCTTCGGTCAGATGGTCTAGATGGAGAAACATTGGTGTCTGGGCTGATGCTACGCGCTACACTTAACCTCGATTATGGGAAGGACAAAAAGGCGTTTGATGATTTTGCCGCTGCCATAAATACTTCTCATGTGAATAATTCCTTACGATCCCTTTCTTTTACCAACAGAGGCATCGCCCTTATCAACAGAGGCGAAGTGGATCAAGCCCTCAATGACCTCAATCAAGCAATCTCAATTGATCCGAAATCCGGCTTCGCTCATGCAGCAAGAGGGCTTGCATATCTTCGCGCAGACAAGCTCGAGTCGGCCCTGAGGGACGGTCAAAGAGCCATGAGCTTGAATCCTGATCCACCAACGGCCAAAATAGCCCAGAGAATCCTGAAGGAACTCTCAGTGACCGGTTCCAGCCCGTTCAGAGTCTCGGTTCCTCTTAACGAGAACGGCCAAATATTTGTACAGGTTCGTTTCAGTAAGAATGGGCCCCCTCATAGGTTTCTCCTGGACACCGGAGCAACCTACTCTGTGGTTAATCGCAGGTTACTGATGGAAATCTCACGTGAATCTAAAGTACAGGAGATTGGGAAGAGTAAAGTCGTACTTGCAGATGGCTCCACACACCCTGTCACAAGATACAGGGTAAGAAACACCTATCTGTTTGACCTGCCCCTGGGCGAGATAGAAGTGCACGTTTTCGATCGGAAAACTAAAGGAGTTATGAACCTCCTCGGCACTAGAAGCCTATCAAATGTGGTCGTTTCCATAGACAACGCCAAAGGAAAAGTTGAGATCAGCCGCAAGGATCTCCCGAGAAATACCACAGAGACAAACTGAAGCCATTGGTAACTTCAGGCTCATGAAGTTACTTGATTAAAGGCACATCGGTCTGAGTACTATCCGTAGAAAAGGCCGAATAGGTCTGATTTTGAGTCGACCGGTCCCAATACCACGATGGTAAAACGGCCTGAATTTAGCATCTCTCGGGCCTCATCAGAGACCTGTCGAGGTGAGACGCTTTCCAACGAGGTGATAATCTCCTCCAGAGATATGTGCCTGCCAAAGCAGAATTCTTCTTTGGCGAGTCTATTCATCCGGGCATCGCTGGATTCCAAGGCAAGAACAATGTTACCTTTAATCTGGTTCTTTGCTGTCCGAATCTCATCTTCTGTTATGCTTTCAGAGAGTCCAATGGTTACTTTGCCGGTTATCGCCAGCAGTTCCTCCATCCGCGCAGGGTCACAGCCCGCATAAATACCAAACATCCCGGTGTCTGAAAAAGCTGAGAGGAATGAGTAGACACTATACGCGAGCCCTTTTTTTTCGCGAATCTCTTGGAAAAGCCTCGAACTCATGCCGCCACCCAAAAGAGCATTCAATATGTAACTTGCATGACGTCTATCATCCACAGCACTGGGACCCTCAGTTGCGATGCACACGTGCACCTGCTCCAGGTCTTTCTCTTCAACGTGGGATGTCGAACTACTTCTCGTCATCTGGAGGTCTGTCCGATCGGAACATTGTGCTAGGACTGCCATTTGCTTCGCTATCAGGTCTACGAATGAGTCGTGCTCCAAATTCCCGGCCGCGCAAACTACTATCTCATCAGGAGTGTAATTATCACGTTTAAAGCCAAGGAGAGTTTCGCGGTCGAGTTTGACAATATTGGGAATTGTTCCCAGAATAGGACTACCTAGAGGATCTTGGGGCCAAAACCGGAAGCCAAGTATTTCATGAACGAGGTCTTCAGGGCTGTCCTCCATTTGGTGAATTTCTTGACAAATTACCTGTTTCTCACGTTCGATTTCTTCTTCCGGAAAGGACGAGTTAAGAAAAATGTCGGTCAGGAGGTCAACAGCCATATCCAGATGTTCATTGAGGATCCTGCAATAAAAAGAAGTTAATTCTTTACTGGTGAAAGCATTCAGGACTCCTCCGACAGAATCTATTTCTTTCGCAATAGCGTAGGCCGATCTTCTCTCAGTCCCCTTGAAGAGCATATGTTCTATAAAATGACAAATGCCGTTTTGATTAGGCTGCTCGAACCGCGACCCGGATCTCACCCAAATCCCGAGTGAAACAGATTGTACATACGGAATATGTTCCGTAATAATGCGGATACCGTTATTTAGTGTGGTTTTACGGTAATTAAAGTCTTCGTAACGTGCAGCCAATTGCGGAACCACGATCAATCGTTTGATGAATCAGGAGTCAGCCCGATGGCGTCCTTGCGCGAAAGCTTGATCTTCCCCTGAGCATCAATGCCGATGACTTTAACAGGACAAGTGTCCCCCTCTTTAATGATATCCGTAACCTTCCGGACGCGCTCAGGCACAAGCTGCGAAATGTGAACAAGGCCGTCAGTACCAGGGAAAATTTCAACAAAAGCCCCGAAATCAGTAATTTTTCTCACCAAACCCATGTAAATTCGTCCAAGTTCAGCTTCCTGAGTAATGCTCTGGATTGACGCCTTGGCTTGATTCCCACCTAGGACGTCAACGGACGCGATTACTACCTTTCCGGTGTCATCCACCTCGATCTTCGTCCCGGTTTCCTCCTGGATGGCGCGTATCACTTTTCCGCCCGGTCCTATGATGTCTCTAATTTTCTCGGGATTCACGTACATGATGAATATTCTGGGAGCGTACGGTGACATTTCTTTTCTTGGGACAGAAATGGCCGATTTCATCTCAGACAGGATGTGCCGGCGTCCATCTCTTGCCTGCAAGAGGGCCTCGGCAAGAGTTTCTCGGGTAATGCCCTCAATCTTTATATCCATTTGAAGTGCGGTTACCCCGTCTTTGGTGCCGGTAACTTTGAAGTCCATGTCGCCATGGTGGTCCTCGTCTCCGATAATATCTGAGAGTACTACCGTGCGGTCTTTATCTTTTAAGAGGCCCATTGCAATTCCTGCTACAGGTTCAACTATGGGGACTCCCGCATCCATCAAGGAAAGAGAAGAGCCGCACACTGTAGCCATGGAAGAAGAGCCGTTCGATTCCAGGATCTCTGAAACAACACGGATAGTATAGGGAAACTCCTCATCGTCAGGCAGTAGGTACGCTAGTGCCCGTTCAGCGAGAGCACCGTGACCGACTTCACGTCGGGAAGGACCCCTAAGGAACTTTACCTCACCGACTGAAAAGGGAGGAAACTTGTAGTGGAGCATAAAAGATTTGTAGCTGGAGCCTTCGAGAGCCTCGATTTTTTGTTCGTCAGAAGAAGTTCCAAGCGTGACCAAAACGAGTGCCTGAGTCTCCCCCCTAGTAAACAATGCGCTTCCGTGGGTCCGAGGTAACACCCCGACTTCGCAGGAAATATCACGAACCTGTGTAAAGGAGCGTCCTCCAATTCGGACGTTCTTTTCCAGAATCATATTTCGTATGTATTCACCCTCAATCTTGTCGGTGTAACCTAGAATTTCCCCGCGCCTGCGCTCCCCTTCCTCTCCTAGTGATTCAAAGACAGTAAGGTAAATCTGGTCCAGAGCAGCGCGACGGTCGAGTTTTCCAGGAATGGCTATTGCCTCTTCAATCCGGCCACCCCACTGGTCTCTGATTTTTTGGACTAATTCACTATCATGGACTACGGGAGATAGTTCTCGCTTGGGCTTGCCGGCCTTTTCGCGAAGATCCTCTTGGGCCTGCACGATCTTCATGATTTCATCGTATCCCTTGAAGATGCCCTCCATGACGATTTCTTCGGACAGACGGTTTGCGCCGCCCTCCACCATGACAATTCCCTTTCGAGATCCCACCACAATCAAGTTGAGGTCTGAGTAGGTGTCTTCAAGAGGAGAGGGATTTACAATCAAGTTCCCGTCCACCCTCCCGATTCGGACGGCCCCGATAGGACCTCCGAAGGGTATGTCTGAAATATGGAGCGCAGTAGAAGCGCCATTAATGGCAAGCATGTCCGGATCGTGCTCCCCGTCGGAAGAGAGCACAGTGGCTATTATCTGGGTCTCACTACTGAAGCCTTTTGGAAAAAGCGGGCGGATAGGCCGATCAATGAATCGTGAAGTGAGTATTTCCTTCTCCGTGGGCCGGCCTTCTCGTTTGAAAAATCCTCCTGGAATTTTTCCCGCAGCATAAGTCATTTCCAAATAGTCAACGGTGAGAGGGAAAAAATCTATACCTTCTCGGCCGTGTTTCTCTGCGACAGCCGTAACGAGTACCACGGTTTCCCCACAACGAACAAGAACTGCGCCCGAAGCCTGTTTGGCCAGACGACCCGTCTCAAAAATAATTTCCTTACCTGAAACAGTGCTGCTTGTACTATGCACCATATTCCTCATGGTCCTCTCTTCACCTATGCTGTATAAACAGGGCGAAATGTCTTGTCCGAGTGGAGGTCAGTACTATTTTCTGATACCCAATTCGGTGATTAAAGTCTTATAACGGTCTACACTTTTTGATTTGAGGTAGTCTAGGAGCCTGCGGCGTTGACCGACGAGCTTCAGTAAGCCTCTCCGGGAATGGTGGTCCTTTTTGTGAATTTTGAAGTGGTCGGTAAGGTATCCTATTCTTTCGCTCAACAAAGCGACTTGGACTTCCGGTGATCCTGTGTCACTGTCGTGAAGCCGATATTTCTCTATGATCGTCTTTTTTGTCTCAGTGGGAAATGCCAACTCTCGTCTTCCTCCTAAACAGGCATCAAGGCTTTCTCAGCATAATCTCACATTGATATCACGTGCTGTCCGCGATGTAAAGAAGTTGAAATGGTATCTTTAAATTTTTCCCCTGTCTTGGAATAATTCTTCTGAATGAACTTCTGACGTGATGGTATAATCTTTCAGACAATGCCTCCACCGCATAGGACGTGACAGCTATAGTTAATGTAAACAATATATTAAACACACCCAGTCACTCTTGAGAGTGATAAACAAAACAAACGAATTGTCAAATTTTTTCATCTGGATTTTCTTTGACCAGAAATTGATTTATTTCAGAGATTGCTTTATTATGAAGTTTATTGAAAGACTGTTTGAGGTAAATTCTCGTCAGTTTCACCGAATGGCCTGGATTTGAATTCAGGCCCCCCTCCTGTGCAAGTATTGCAACTCCAGAAGGAGAAACCATGGATTTTATAAAGGACCTTAGCGACATCGTAGGGGTTGAAAACGTTACGGCCTCCACTGTGGATTGCCTCGCCTATTCCAGAGATATGTCCATTCATGTCGGGACACCGCAAGCCATTGCCTTTGTGAGTAATACTGAGCAGGTGAGCAAAATACTCGCTTTGGCAAATGCGGAAAAGGTTCCGATCGTAGCCAGAGGCACCGGTTCTTCTGTTACAGGGGCGGTTCTGCCTGTGAAGGGCGGCATAGTGCTGGATTTCACTAGAATGAACAACGTGAAAGAGATCAACAAGGCCGATGGTTACGTAGTAGTCGAACCCGGAGTAATTTGTAACGCATTAAACGCTAAGCTGGCGCCCACTCATTTTTTCCCTCCAGATCCTGGAAGCGCGCCCATCGCCACCATCGGAGGCATGATTTCAACAAATGCCAGCGGTGTCCGGGCGGCCAAGTACGGTACGACCAAAGACTATGTTAAGTGTCTGACTGTAGTCCTTGCAGATGGCAGGATAATCCAGACGGGGGACTTGGCGCCTAAAAGTTCGGCAGGTTATGATCTTACCCACCTTTTTTCCAGCTCAGAAGGGACACTGGGGATAATCACCGAAGCCACTCTCAAAATTTTGCCCATGCCCGAATATGAGGCCTTTGCCAAGGCTTCTTTCCCAGATGTCAATACCGCAGGGAAAGCTGTGGAAAAGATTTTCACCTCCGGTCTGGAACTGGCTACGTGCGAGATACTGGATAACGTTTGTCTGGACGTGGCCAGGGATGCACTCAAGATGGACATACCTAAAGATGTTAATTGCCAGCTTTTTATGGGTATTGACGGTCCAAAGAGTGCTGTAGAGGACCAGATCAAAAAAATTGACGAGATTTGCAAGGCCGTGGGAGGAATCGAAAACATTTGGTCCGACAATCCGGTGGAGAAAGCAAAGCTCTTCGCTGCTCGAGGCGGTCTCGTACCTGCCATGAGTCGTCTGAGGCCCTCATATCGTCTCGTTCCACTGGTTGAAGATTTTGGAGTTCCCATATCCAAAATTCCTGAAACCATTGCTGAAATACAGAAGATAGGAGAAAAATACGGTTTTCCTGTCGCCACTTTCGGCCACATCGGCGACGGAAACCTTCACGCCACCTTCATAATGAATCCGACTGTGCCGGAGCACTGGGAGAAGGTAAAGAAAATTGCCCTGGAATTTATCGACATGACCCTCCGTTTCAAAGGAACCGTGTCCGCGGAACACGGCGTGGGAATGGCGAAATCTCCCTATATCGGTAAGCAATTAGGTGAGTCCATTAACGTTATGAAGGCTATTAAGAAGACAATTGACCCCAACAACATCCTCAATCCTGGAAAAATGGGTTTTGACGACGCGATCACTGACATCTTTGATGAAAATACCTTCGAAAAGTACCTCACGAAGCCGGAAGAAATTCGGCATTTTCCCGAAAATGTGGACAACGAGATACTCGCGTGCATTCAGTGCGGTTTCTGTAGGGCCGGTTGCCCCACCTTCGGAGAGTCCACACTTGAATCCTTAAACGCTAAAGGCCGGGTAATTCTAGCTTTCAACATGTTGACCGGAAACCTGGAGCCGTCGGAAGATCTCGCAAAGCGTCTGTATCAATGTATGCTCTGCCTGAACTGCAAGTCTGTATGCCCTGCTCAGGTCAAGGTCTCTGACATAGTTCGCGCGGGGCGTGAAAAGCTGGTGGAAAAGGGATACCTGCCGGAAGTTTTCAAAGCAGCCCTAGCATCAATGATAGACGCGGCCAACCCGCTTCTGGCCTCCCAGGAGAAGAGGGCTGACAGCTATCCTGCAGGGTATAAGAAGGCAGTTGCGGGCCAAACCGACGCGATCCTCCACCTGGGCTGTGTAACCAGTTTCCAGGATGTAAAGATAATCCCGGCATTTATGGAAATCCTCGATAAGGCAGGTATTCGTTACGGAGCACTGGGCCAGGACGAAACGTGCTGCGGCTATCTCGCATACCTGGTCGGAGACATGGACACATTCCGCAAGGCCATGGAGATGTACGGACGGCGTATGGCCGAATATAAACCCAAAGAACTGATTACGACCTGTGCCGGCTGTTTGAAAACTTTCAGAGATCTCTATCCTCACTACGGAGGAAGCAACGGTTATCAGGTCCTGCACGCGGTAGAAGTATTGGAAAAGCTTATCAATGAAGGCCGGCTAACGTTCAAGGAGGATGCGCCACCACTAAGTGTCGTCTATCACGATCCTTGCGACATGGGCCGCCATATGGGAGTTTACGAACCTCCCCGCGATGTACTCAAGGCCATCCCGGGAGTTCAACTTCTCGAATTTCCGCTCAATAGGGCGATGGCCAAGTGCTGCGGCGGCGGTGGCGGCATGAAAGGGTTCGACAATGAAATGGCCGGTGATATCGGATACAAAAGGCTGCTCACCGCCATTGACCTGGGAGCTGATGTACTAGTATCCGCCTGCCCTTCCTGCAAAGGTTCATTCAATCAAGCTGCGGCCAGAGCCCGTAAGGACAAAAAAGGCAAAATACGGGTCATGGATATTACTGAACTCGTGGCCGGCCGTTTGGTCTGAGGAATAGACCAGGTTGAATGCGGCGAATAACCTTCATAAAAAAAGGCTTATTCGCCGCATCCCGATATAATAATACGCATCCACGAAAATTCGGCAGTTCAAAAAAGTTGACATTTGCCATGATTGTTTGATAAATGAACATTAAACACTGATCAAAGATCGAGACTCATGGAAGACCTTGTTCTAGAATACAATATTCTCAATACAGTCCACGAGAGTGAAGGGAACATCACGCAGAGGAATATCTCCCAAAAAATAGGCCGATCCGTCGCGTCGGTGAACTTTGCGCTGAGGCTCCTGGCTGTAAAAGGGTACATAAAGATATCAGGAGCCAACCCGAGAAATTTGCGGTACCATCTCACTCCCGGAGGAGTAGTGCAGAAATCTGTCTTGGCGTACAACTTTCTGAAAAGGCAACGAGCCCTTTATAACGAAGTCAGAAATCAGCTATTGGCCAAGTTAACGGCACTATCAGAGGAAGGCGTGACTTCGGTGGCGATCTACGGCTGGACGCCGTTTACGGAAGCGGCTATACTCTTTCTAATTTCTGAAGGGATGAGGGTCACGGCTCTGTATACCAAGAGTGTCGACGGTATACGACGGCATAACAGGATACCGGTTAAGCTCATAGGGGAATTTCAAGCGGATTGCCAGGTGCTGGTGCTCATGGAGCCTTTACCGGTTGAGTGTAAACCCATAATTACCATCAGGATTGAAGAGTGTTTTCCCGTGGGCTGAGATAGCGGGCCCTGATACAAATAATCTCTGCTGAATTTAAAATAGTTTAAGTATCAGTATGTTAACTATTTTATATGGACGCGAAGCGTGTACTGATACATGACGAGCGGTGAGCCGTGTCCGATGCGTATGATGTTTATCTAAGGTAAAGGCTTTAATAACTTAGTGGACCCAGCAAGGTTGATTGAATCATAAGGTAGCTTGGTGGCTAATCGCTCAGAAGACTGGTTGAAGCAGGCAATACGGGACCTGGAGCAGGCCCGGTATTCCCAGTTGGAAGGGCGCCACGAGTGGGCGTGTTTTGCGGCTCAGCAGTCTGCCGAAAAGGCTGTTAAGGCGCTGCACTTGGCTTTGGGGCAAGAAGCCTGGGGACATGTAGTAGCCAGATTGATCAGAGAACTACCCTGCGCCGTGCCCGAGCTTCTTATCGAGAAGGCCAAGGTATTAGATAACTTTTACATTCCGACCCGGTATGCCAACGGACATCCGGAAGGGGCTCCATTCGAGCATGGGCCTCCGAGGTTGGGAGTAGGAACAGAAAGGTTGTCCGAATAGGTTACTTCGGTTCCTATGCCCGCGGGGATTGGGGAGTGGGCAGTGATCTGGATATCGTTGCCGTTGTTGAAGATTCTGATGCTGCGTTTGAACGCAGGTCACTGGCATGGGACCTCACCCCTTTGCCTGTTCAGGCAGAACTGCTCATGTATACCAAAGATGAGTGGGAGAAGCTTCAAGTTGAAGGCGCAAGGTTTGTGCGGACACTCCAACACGAGACCATCTGGGTGTATGAAAGGGAGCTAACCTCTTGACCAATGCACCAACAGAATTAAGAATCATAAGCCTTCTCAAAGATTATTAGCAGGAGATGCCTTGGGAGATGGGGAAGAGAAGAAAAGGGCCAGTAGGGTTGGCATCTTGCCTGCCGATTGTACGGCTTGACGCGTGCGTCGCCCGATCAGCCCATGTATACCCCCGTCATTCCGTTTAAAAACGGAATCCAGTAGGGTGTGGGCCTCGGTGCCTCCAGGATTATGTGAGGGGATTCATGCGTGTAAAAAGCGATACTGCGACGGACCTAGAGGATATTCAGCGACGGTTGCGTAATCTTTCCCCGGATAGATTGAGGGTCGCCTCTGATTTCGTGTCCTATCTTGAAGAAAGAGAATCGAACGAGGCTACTGAAGAGTTGTTGCGTATTTCCGGCCTTGAATCATTGTTTTCTGAGGCCGTGAGAGATCTTGAAACCGAGGGATCAGTGAGATTCGAGGACATTCGGCGTGACCTATGACCTCCGTTTATCACCGGCTGCCCGTTCTTTTTATGACAAGGCTGATGACAAACTCGCAAAGAGACTCAATCGTTACTTCAGTCAAATTCAGACTGATCCCCGAGGTCATCCGAACATCAGGATACTTCGAGGAAAGCTTGCGGGGTATTATTGATACCGCCTAGGAAGCCTGCGGATCATTTATCAGATACACGAAGATCATCGACTGATAGCAATCGTTGTCATAGTAAAGCGTGGACAAGCCTATGCTTGAACCGGCCTTCGCTGCCGCACCCCTGTCATTCCGTTGAGAAATGAATCCAGTAGCGCCTAGCGTCCCTGCCGGCGCCTGCATCGACCGCGGGGCTCCTTGACCCAGAATCCTAAACTGGTCATGATTATAACGTAAGTAGGAATATGTTTCTAAGTTTAAGAGTCATGAAATGATCAATACCCTAAAAATATATAATGAACTCAAGCAGACCATGGATCCGGTGGCCGCGGAAAAAATCGCGGATGCCGTCGGGTTGATCTATGAGGAACTCAGATATTCTGTAACCAAGACCGAATTTAATCAACTTAAGGACATCGTAAGCGAACTGGCCGAGGCGCAGAAGCGTACTGAGATCCGTGTAGAGGAACTGGCACAAGCCCAGGCAAGAACGGAAATACGCCTGGAAGAGTTGGCCGAGGCCCAATTACGCACGGAACAGCGTCTTGAGCAGCTTGCAATCGGTCTGTCGAGACTGGAGAAAAAGGTTGAAGATCTCGTAGGAGAGATGAAAGTTTTCAAGAAGGAACTCGGCGGTTTGGCGCACACGGTCGGTTACCGGCTGGAAGACGAAGCCATGAAGTCGCTGCCGGCTCTCGTGAAGAGGGACCTCTCCATTGAGACGCAGGGCTCACTGATCAGAGATTATCTGGAAATTGGGCCAAGAAAGTATGTGGAACTCAACATTTGGGGTCGCGGACTTCAAGACGGTAAACTAGTTGAAATTATTGGTGAAGCAAAAAGTCAGCTCAAGAAAAGGGATGTTGACATATTTCTGCAAACTATTAAGACCATTGAGTCGATAATTGATCGACCTATCATACCTATTGTCGTTACTTACCAGACTTCTCCAGATGTGAGGCAATACGTCAAGACCAAGGGGGTAACCCTTTATTTTTCTTATCAATTGCAATAGAAGCGTCGGTACCAGAAATGACAACGGAGGGAGATGGGGCAGAGGGTGTAGGGGAGACGCATGCGTCGCCCGATCGGCGTGTGCCCGCATTCCACGTCATTCCGTTGGAAAAAGGAATCCAGCAAAACCTTTGATCCCCGATCAGGATCCGGGATGACAACAGCCCCCATGTCATTCTGAACGGAGTGAAGAATCTCTCTTGCTCTTTTCTATCTCCAAACTTCCATCTTCCATCTTCCATTATGGGGAGAGATTCTTCGCAGTGCTCAGAATGACAGAATAATGGCTCAGGATGACAACACTAAACACTATCTTTCCCTGAGCACTCAACCCTCATGTTCTACATGCAAATAGACGTCTCCCCTTATACGAAACCCTCGAAACAGAGAGAGCGTGAACAAGAAGCAGCCCTGAAGAAGCGCCACGATAACGCGTGGGCACTGGTGAAGACAGCGGCTGAACTACTGCGGAACAGTTTTGGAGCTAAGAGAGTCGTTGTGTTTGGATCGGTAGCGCAAACCGAACTATTCCATCCTGGGTCCGATGTGGATTTGGCAGTATGGGGATTAGAGAGTGGTACTTATTTCCGAGCTGTTGGTCAATTACAGGCGCTTGATCCACAAATATCGATTGACCTGGTAATGGGAGAAGAAGCCCCTGAGTCATTGCAGCGAGTAATACTCAAGGACGGGGTCGACGTATGAAAAATGGCTTACTACCATTAGTCGGGCGTACTGAACAGTCTTTGACGGACTTGCTGGCGATTGTCAGCCGCGCAGAAGCCCTGGTTGATAAGTACCGCTCGAGTTTGGATGATGGGTATCTGGACGGGGTTGCACTGAATTTGCAAGCGTTTTACTCGGCAATCGAGAAAATATTTGAAGACATTTCAAGGTCCATTGAATCTAGCGTTCCTTCCGGACCCGATTGGCATCGTGACCTCCTCATACAAATGTCGGCGGAGATACCTGGGGTGCGGCCACCTGTTATTAGCAGAGAGACGAGACTTGTTCTTGATGAGTTTCGAGGTTTTCGACATGTTGTCCGTAACATTTATACCTTTAATTTAAAGGCTGATCACATGCTTGAACTGACCATGAGGGCTCATGATTGCGCTTCATCCGTCCATGACGATATTCATAAATTCATGGATTTTATTGTCAGGCTCAACAAGATCCCTGACGACGATTGATGGCAATAGCAGGGCTATCGGTTTCGTTTATGGAAGATAGAAGTTGGGAGATAGGAGATGGGGCAGAGGGTGTAGGGGAGATGCATGCGTCGCCCGATTGGATCTGCCCCGTCATTCCGTTCATCATGTTCCGTACATTCACGCCCGCTATCAAGGTGAAGAGGCTGCGATTGCTATCGAGGATGGTTCCGGCTTTGGTGGTGGATTGGGACCTGGCGGTCAATGGCGAAACACCCTTTCGAATCG
>Ga0208495_1000381_pt1 | contig 15964 bp, 12 predicted proteins | sample CryBogmetaGMA14M_FD_184551 | JGI IMG/M metagenome (GOLD analysis project Ga0208495, IMG submission 184551) | Freshwater microbial communities from Crystal Bog, Wisconsin, USA - MA14M (SPAdes) | ecosystem: Environmental > Aquatic > Freshwater > Lake | place: Crystal Bog, Wisconsin, USA...
CTCATTACCTCTGCCGATGCGGTTATCGCGGTGAACGATCCCGCAAATTTTCAGCCTGTTGATGACTTACGTAATCTTTTAAAGAATTCGGATTTGCCTGTTGTCCTTGCCACACAGGAAGCAATCATGGCGGCGATTAATCTGGCTTATGATATGAGCCGCTCAACAGCTAAAGACTATTTTGAAGAGATGAGTGAAGCCTCTGCCGATGAACTTATCTCGGAAATCAATGAAACCGCTGATCTGCTAGATGAAACAAGCGACGCGCCGATTATCAAACTGGTCAACCTGCTTGTTGCCGGCGCAATTAAAGACAGGGCAAGCGACATTCACGTTGAGCCATACTCCGGCAACCTCAAAATCCGCTACCGCATTGACGGCATTTTGTATGATATTTTGAGCCTGCCGCGGCGGATTCAATCTCCGCTTACTTCCCGTATTAAAATCATGGCTAAACTAAACATCGCCGAAAAACGATTGCCGCAAGACGGTCGTATTGAAATCAAAATAGCCGACCGCCTGATTGATATTCGGGTATCTGTTATTCCCACTGCCTTTGGCGAAAGAGTTGTGCTGCGACTACTCGACAAATCCGCCAACATTCTTATGCTTGCCGATCTGGGCATGCACGATGAGCGCATCAAGCTGTTGGGCAGCCTGATTAAATCGCCTTACGGGATAATTCTGGTTACCGGTCCCACAGGCTCCGGCAAGACCACAACACTTTACGCGGCACTATCCACAATCAACCTACCGGAAATAAATATTATTACCATTGAAGACCCGATCGAATATCAAATGGATGGTGTCGGGCAGATTCAGGTTAATCCGAAGATTGATCTGACTTTTGCCGCCGGTTTGCGTTCGATTGTCCGGCAGGACCCGGATGTTATCCTGATAGGTGAAATCCGTGACCGGGAAACAGCGGAAATCGCCATTCAATCATCGCTTACCGGCCATCTAGTGTTTTCCACTTTGCACACCAATGATGCAGCCAGCGCCGTGACCAGACTAATTGATATGGGGATAGAACCTTTTTTAGTTACCTCATCCGTTATCGCCATCATCGCCCAGCGTCTTGTGCGCGTTCTTTGTCCGCACTGCAAGGAAATTTACCAGCCGGATAAAGAGACCATAGCAAACCTCGGGCTGGAACTTTCTGTTTTGAAGAAAAACTCATTCTACAGGAAAAAAGGCTGTAACCTGTGCATGCAAACAGGCTACCGGGGACGAACAGCCATTTTTGAGATCATGATTGTTGATGACGGAATCAAAAGACTTGTTTTAAAAACATCCGATGCCAATCAAATTAATGAACTGGCTTTAAAACAGGGCATGATCACACTGCAGAAAGACGGCATCGATAAAGTATTAAACGGCATAACGACTACGGAAGAAGTGTTGCGCGTGACGCGATCTTTGAATCGTAAAGATGATATTGTTCAGGAAACCTAAACCGGAAATCACTAATGTTAAAAAATAAAATGATTGAATTTTACAAAATGAGCGGCAGCGGTAATGATTTTATTATTATTGATAACCGCGATTTGTCCTTGAGTGTGGGCGATTTGCCCGCGTTTGCCCGCCGCGTTTGTGAGCGCAAAATTTCCGTGGGCGCCGATGGTCTGCTCTTAATTGAGCCATCCAAAACAGCGGACTTTAAATGGCAGTTTTTCAACTCGGATGGATCCATGGCGGAAATGTGCGGAAATGCCAGCCGCTGTGTGGCCCGTTATGCTTTTCTGAAAGGTATTGCCCCCAAGAAAATGTCCTTTGAAACGATCGCCGGCATCATTTCCGCCGAAGTCAATAATGACGTGGTTAAGGTCAAACTGACCGATCCGTCACCGATCCAGTCTATAGGAAAGCTTATTTTTGATGATTGCCAATTTGTCTTAGACAGTGTCGATACCGGAGTTCCTCATGCCGTAACTTTTGTCGATAATCCGGAGACATGCAATGTTTTTGAATGGGGGCGTAAAATCCGCCGTCATGAATTTTTTCAACCCAGAGGCACCAATGCCAATTTTGCCACGATAATTGACCGGCATAAAATGAGGGTGCGCACTTACGAACGCGGTGTCGAAGATGAGACTTTGGCCTGCGGCACAGGTGTTGTTGCTTCGGTTTTGGCCGCCGCCGCCCGCGGGTTAGTGGAAACTCCTGTGGATGTTATTGTCCAGAGCGGGGAGACTCTGCGTATTTACTATACAAGAAAAGATGACCGCTTTTGTGAAATTTATCTTGAAGGCAAAGTAAAAATAGTCTATTCGGGATTGCTTTTTGAAGAAGCTTATTGTGAAACTCCAATTCCGAAAGCGTAGCGTAGCGGAATTGGTAAGTTGAACAATCCCGCGTAGCGGAGGGTATAAAACCCCACAGCTTGCTGCGGAATCTTTTTCCAAAGCTTGCTTTGGGATTCATACCCGTGATAAATGATTAATTTTGGAGGTTAACTTGAAAACGGCTGATCGACTAACAAAAATACCCCCATATCTGTTCATGGAACTCCGAAAAAAAATAAATAAAGCGAAAAGCGAAGGCGTGGATGTAATTTCTCTGGCTATCGGCGATCCGGTGGAAGCGACGCCAGTTTCGATTATTGATGAACTATGCCGGAGTGCCCGCGATCCGCAAAACCATCGCTATCCCACGGATGAAGAAAAAGGCATGCTGTCTTTTCGCAAAGAAGTTGCCCGCTGGTATTCAGAAAGATATGGTGTCACCTTAAACCCTGAAAATGAAATTCTGGGACTGATCGGCTCCAAAGAAGGCTGCCATCATTTTGTGCTGGCGCGTGTCAATCCGGGCGATACGGTGCTCATGACTGATCCTGGTTATCCTGCCTATCGGTCCAGTATTCTAATGGGCGAAGGCGTGCCTTACAATGTGCCCATTCTACCGCAAAACAATTATTTACCGGTGTTGGAAGATATCCCTTCTGATGTGGCTAAAAAAGCCAGCGCCATGTTTCTTAATTACCCCAATAATCCTACAGGAGCATGTGCCACACCGGAATTCTTAAATAAGCTGGTAGCATTTGCCCGCGAATTTGACATCGCGATTTGTTACGATAACCCCTACAGCGAAATCGTTTTTACCGGTCAACCAAAAATAAGTTTTTTAATGGCAAAAGGCGCAAAAGATGTAGGTGTTGAGCTCAATTCTCTTTCCAAACCCTTTAATATGTGCGGTTGGAGGTTGGGCATGGCCTGCGGCAATCCCGAACTCATCGCCGCTATCAGCAAGGTTAAAGAGAATACCGATTCCGGAATTTTTAACGCGGTGCAATTCGCCGGAATTAAAGCCTTGAAAGGTGAGGCAGGATTTATCGAGGAAATGATCTCGATTTACGGCCGCAGGCGCGAGCTTGTTTTAAAAACTCTCAAAAAGATAGGCATTGATTTTAATCCGCCGCGTGGGACTTTTTATCTGTGGGTGCCCGTGCCCAAAGGTATGACCTCGCTTGATTTCACCAACCGCCTTTTTGAGAAAACCGCTGTGGTTGTAGCCGCAGGAACCGCCTATGGCAAATACGGTGAAGGCTTTGTCCGCATCTCGCTTACTGTGCCGGATGACCGTTTATGCGAAGCGATGGAGCGAATAGAAAAGGAATTTGCAAAATAACACCGTAAAAGGTCTGTATGCCGTGTTGCGCTTCATCTTTCGTCATTGCGACCTACGAAAAAGTAGGTCTCATTCCAAAAGCTTCGCGCGCCTTGCCTCCAGATCCTTTTACAGCGTTATTCAATAATCTGGAGATGAGGAAATCGCTTGACTGCCGCCTCGTTCTACTTTGGATACGAAAGTTACTAAGAAAGATAACTAATTATGGAAATGGGTATTTTAGGCCTTCCTCAAAGCGGGAAGAGCACATTATTTGAAATCATGACCGGCGTCAAAAGCAGCACGCAGCATAACGAAACGGTTGTGCGCGGTCTGGCCGCTGTTCCTGACAATCGTTTTGAGAAGCTGGTAGAAATTTACAAACCGGTGAAAGTGTCTCCGGCAAAAGTACCTTTTGTGGATGTCCATGCCGTGGGAGAACATCCGTGGGAAGCAATAAGGCAGAATCTCAGCGGCACAGACGGCATTCTGCATGTGGTTGACGGCTTCTCGCTGCCTGATATTCAACTAAGCATCGATGCCTACCGCAAACTCGAAGACGAGCTGATTCTTTCCGATCTTTTAATTATCGAAAAGAAACTGGAACGTCTGACCAAAATGTCCAAGAAGGCACTTACCCCGCAGGATATAGCACAGGCAGAACTGCTGCCTCGTTTTCAGGAATGTCTGGAAGCTGGGAAACCGCTGCGTGCGTCAGGGTTCACATCCGCGGAAGTCTTTTCCATGCGCAGTTTTTCTTTCTGGACAATCAAGCCGGAACTCGTTGTCGTCAATGTTGCTGAGGATAATCTCTCTTTTGCCGATGATTTTGCCAAAGCCGCAAATATTACAGAGCCGGTCATGGGTATTTGCTGCAAGATTGAGGCGGAGCTCTCCGGGTTGGAAGCTGCCGAGCAAAAAGAATTTTTGTCTTCGATGGGAATTGCTGAACCTGCATTTGGTCGCATCATCCGCGGCGCGTTTTCTTTGCTGGGACGTATGTCGTTCTTTACCGTCGGTGAAGACGAGGTCAAAGCCTGGGTAATTCCACTGGAGACCAAAGCCCCCAAAGCCGCCGGTGCCATTCACAACGACTTTGAACGGGGTTTTATTAAAGCCGAAATCATGTCCTATGACGATTTCATCTCGCATGGCGGCTCCACGGTAGGTGTAAAATCAGCCGGGCGCCTGCGACTGGAAGGAAAAGAGTATATCGTCCAGGACGGCGACATTATCACCTTCCGCTTCAATGTCTAATTCCAATTTTATGGTTTAAAGCACAAATGCCGGTTCACCGGCGACTGACTGAAGCAATGCTACTGCGTCATTTTCCTGCGAGTGTTCACCGCTTATACCCAACCATACACTCCCCTCAGCTCCACCCACTCCGCCTGCTGCTATCAGTTGGGCATGGGCCCCTGTCAGCAGGGCAATCGCGTCAATTTCCGTAAATATATCACCGGGGACGGGAAGCAGCCTCGGACCGTGAGCGCCCGGCTCGTTTAGCTTCGACGCCAATTCATCAATATTACCGGAAATGCGCTTTTCCAGACCAACAGGTAAAATCAGGCGAACGCGTCTACCGACCACAGCCTTTAATGAAGCACCTATGGTTCCGGCCTGTGGATGGCCGATTAAAATAGCCGCTCGTCTTTGGACTAAATCAACCGCGTTTGCTCCCTTTATAATGATGTCTCCCTCGCGCAGGTCGTCGACAACATCAAAAATAACTTTACCTTTTTGCCAGACGCCATCCTTAACGACAACATCGCCGGGAAATCCGCTTTGGTCGGGTAGAAGACCGGACGGAGCTGTGGGACGAGAAGGCGGCAGCACGATACCGCGAAAAAACCGGTTGCGCCGGAAGTCTTGTGCCTGCCCGATGGCTGTTAGTAACTCCTCGGCCACATAACCGTTTGTCGTACCAGCTATAATTACTACGGTGCCGCCTTTGAGCGCCGTCATCACGGCGGCATGCTTGGCAATGGCTTTCCCGATCAACCTTTTTCCGGCTGCCGGAGTGATAGAAAATTGTCTCATAGATATGCCCCTTTTCTAATCTTTCTGTAAATAATTGATAGTTTGTCAATTATTTGACGGAAAATCAACACATTATTGATTACAAAAAAGATCTTCAGATGATATATATCTTTCATGCTCGTGATCAGGATATTTTAAGGAGGAAACTAATTATGCTCAGCCGCACTGACGCAGTCTTAATCATTATTGATATTCAGGGCAATCTCGCGCAGGCAATGTACGAAAAGGAAAATTTGTTTGCCAACAACGTCAAGCTGATTCAGGGTTTCAAGGCGTTTAACCTTCCGATCATCTTCACTGAACAAATTCCGCAAAAACTCGGCAAGACTTTACCAATAATCTCGAAGGAGTTAAACGGCATAGTGCCGATTGCCAAAGAAACTTTCAGTTGCTGGGATGACCAAAATTTCAAAGAGCAGTTGGAGGGATTAAACCGTCGGCATATAGTTCTTGCCGGTATCGAATGTCATGTTTGCGTTTATCAAACAGGTCTCGATTTAATATCCAAAGGTTATACAGTTCATCTGGTCACGGATGCAGTTTCCTCGCGCACGCCGGAAAACCGCCAGGTCGGAATAGACGCAATCAAAAGCGCCGGTGGGCGTCTCACCTCGACAGAAATGGTTTTGTTTGAACTTTTGCGCACCGCCGCCGATCAGAAATTTAAGGACATATTTAAAATTGTGAAATAAACAGTAAAATTTTGAGTTTTAATTCTTATGATCGGTGTCAGGATTAATTTTGTACGTTACTTGCTGTATTCCACAAATCATCAACATCGATAAAAATGCTGAACTTCAATTCCTAATAAACGCAATTCATACCCGATGACAAACATCGGCATAAATCTCACATTATGCTATCAATATTTTAGTCAGTATTTCATTGACATGCAAGATTGGCGAGCCTATAGTTCCAAGTAAGTAGAATATAAGTTCCTATCAAAAATATTTTCAAAAGTTAGAGGGCGATTGACCATGGCTTTTGCCGATCGGAACAAAGAAGAAAAGTTCCTGAGCCAACACAGGGACGACACCGCTAAAAATTTAAAGTGGGCATCTTTATTAGGCGCTGCCATTATGATTGGATTCATGTGGCAGGACACCCTTATCTCGACAAGCGGTTATAAAGCCATTAACATAAGACTTTTCGGAGCTCTTCCCGTCAGCGCTCTGGTCTGGTATTTAAGTCGTAATCTGGGCGTGCGTCGCTTCATATCTTACATCAGCGCTTTTTTCTGGCTGAGTTATGCCTGCTTCACTATATCAATATTTATCATCTATGAGCCTGGACCTTATGGACTCACCAGTTCAGCTGGATTAGGGAGTTTCTTACTCATCCTTTTCGGGATATTTGCCTTTTCGAACCTGCGCTTTTGGGCGTCATTACTGGTTGGGCTCTTGATCCTCCTGGCCTATACTGTCTCGGTTGCTCTCTGGACTAAAGTAGTTTTCGTTGATTTCATTATGGGTGACTTTTTGACTGCTGTGGCTCTCTTTATTGGGGCTGCTACGAAAACCGTGTTTACAGACCGTGCACGACGCCGACTATTTGAGACATCTGAACAGCTGAGTGAATCCTACGCCACGGTGGAGCAGCAAGTTCAGGAACGGACGGCTGAACTGACTGGCGAAATTACCTTGCGCAAGCAGGCGGATATGGAGCTGCAAAATAGTGAAAAGAAATATCGCTCGCTCGTGGAAAACATCAACGACATGATCTATACACTCGATAGTTTCGGGCGATTCACCTATGTCAGTCCAATAATCGAAAAGTTTAGTTCCTACAAAGCTGGCGATCTCATCGGCAAGGATTTTGCAGATTTCGTTTATCCCGATGATTTGCCCGGCCTTATCGATAGCTTTAACCTGACGGTGCAGGGTGAACAAACTCCATATGAATATCGTATTCTGGACGGCGATAAGATAAGATATGTCAGGAGTTCCAGCCAATTGATTTTAAAAGACGGTGTTGTCACGGGACTCACCGGTGTCCTGACCGACATCACCGACCGCAAGCATATAGAAGAAAAACTCCAAAAGAGTGAAACAAACCTGAAAGAGGCACAGGCGCTGACTCATATGGGAAGCTGGGAATTCAATATTGCCAATCAAGAGCATTTCTGGTCCGACGAGATGTGCAGTATATATGAATTCGATCCTGAGTCAGGAGAACCTACTTTTGAGCATCTTCTCGCAAAGATTCATCCTGATGACCGCGAACGGATAAACATTAGTTTCAAACAAGCTCTTGCTGAACAAAAACCTCTCCACGAAGAATACCGTATCTTTCTATCCAATGACAATGAAAAACTCATTGAAGCCAGCGGGTACCCTATTTTTGACGATAGCGGCAATTTAATTAGATATTCCGGCACATCACAGGACATCACCAAACGCAAACAGGCCGAGGAGAAACTTTACCAGACCCTTGACAGACTTAAGAATGCCGTTAGCGCGACCTTTCAAGTCATGGTATCCGCTATAGAGATGAGAGATCCCTATACGGCTGGTCACCAGATTCGGGTTGCAAACATTGCCAGTGCCATTGCCACCGAGATGGGACTTTCACAGGACAGGATTGAGGGCATCCGCTTGGCCGGTTCCATCCATGATATCGGTAAACTGTCGATCCCCGCGGAGATATTGTCCAAGCCTACCAAACTGTCCGAACTTGAGTTTTCATTAATTAAAACACATGCCCGGCAGGGATATGAGATGTTGAAGAATGTAGAGTCACCTTGGCCCTTGGCAGAGATTGTTTACCAGCACCATGAACAAATAGATGGCTCCGGTTATCCAAGGAAACTGAAAGGTAATGACATTCTAATAGAAGCCCGCATTCTCAATCTTGCCGACGTGGTGGAATCCATGGCCTCTCACCGTCCCTATCGTCCCGCCAAGGGAATTAAGGAAGCGCTGGAAGAAATCGAGAAGAACAGCGGAATCCTTTACGACGAAGCTGTCACAGATGCCTGCCTAAGATTATTTCGGGAAAAAGGTTATCATCTTGAATTAACCTGATTGCAAACGGTAATCCTCACTCCAATTCTAAATTGAAAGTTGATGACTTGTAAATTAAAGTACCAGAAGAAAAATAACTTTTACAATATCTAGAAAATCATGGTTTGCTCGGAGGCATAGTTTCGTGGAAGTGCTCTGATTATGAGTTTCAGCTTCTGAATCTGGTTCGTTTTTGATTTTATTTCAGTGATTCTGCCTGGTAATGTGCAGACAAGGCGTCAATCATTGCACCGATATTGCCATTAATAAAACTATCCAGATCATAACGGGTCATGTTGATGCGATGATCGGTGATGCGGCCTTGTGGGAAGTTGTAGGTGCGGATGCGTTCGGAGCGATCCCCGGTGCCTACCTGGCTTTTACGCGTCTGTGCCTGTTCCGCGTTTTGTTTTTGTACCATGGCATCGAGCAAGCGTGCCCGCAGAACTTTCATTGCCTTAATTTTATTTTTGAGCTGTGATTTTTCGTCCTGACAGGTGACAACAAGCCCTGTAGGTAAATGGGTGATTCGTACCGCTGAATCTGTTGTGTTGACACTCTGGCCGCCGTGACCGGTGGAGCGATAAACATCAATCCGCAGTTCGTTTTGATCGATATTGAGTTCTACATCTTCCACTTCGGGCATGATGGCCACTGTTACGGCGGAAGTATGAATGCGTCCCTGAGCTTCCGTAACGGGTACACGCTGGACACGGTGGACGCCGCTTTCATATTTCATGCGGCTATAAGCTCCTTTTCCATCCAGTTGCGCGATGATTTCTTTGAAGCCGCCCATACCACCGGCAGGTGAACTGCTGACCACTTCCACTTTCCAACCTTGAGCTTCTGCATAGCGCGCGTACATCCGGAATAGATCGCCCACAAAAAGGCCTGCTTCATCGCCCCCGGTTCCCGCCCTTATTTCCAGGAAAACGTTTTTATCATCATTGGGATCTTTCGGCAGCAGCAAGATTCTGATCTTTTCTTCCAGTTCAATTTTATCTTGTTGTAGTTGTGGCATTTCTTCTTTAACTATTGCCTGTAGGTCTTCGTCAGACTCTTTAAGAAATCCCTGGTATTCTTCGATGCGGGTTCGAACTTTTTCATACTTGCGGATAATTTCAACAAGTTCGCTTAAATCGGCATGCTCCTTGGCGAATTTCTGATACAAACCCTGCTTGGAAACAACCTGAGGGTCGCTCAATTGTCCCTCCAGTTCCTGGTATCGGATTTCAATATCGCGCAGTTTATCTAGTATAATATCCATGATTTTTGCTTAAGCTAAAATTAAAGATGGTTAAGGTTAATTGAAAAAGGCGCACTTATAGCGCACCCATCCGCTGGATGGGGCACCTACAAATGATAAGGAAGTTGATTAAATCTCATAAAAGAGTCTAATTCCAATTATGAAAAGTTATGCAGATACTTTTTTTGTTGTTTTCGAAGTTGTATTTGCTGTCTTCGGGCTCTCTGCTTTTGGCGTGTATCTTTTCTTGAATCGTTCGACACGGCCTGCCGTATCCATTATCTTTTGCTTACCGGTCATAAATGGATGGCAGTTTGAGCATATTTCTATCTTAATGTCTTTTTTAGTTGATCTTGTTTCGATAACATTGCCGCAAACACAAGTAATTGTTGCTTCTTTATATTGTGGATGAATGCCTTCTTTCATTTTTCCTTTTTCCCCCTTGGACTTTGGCTGTATCTAATAAAGTTTTGTATAGTTTCACAGCAGTTTTGCTGCCTTATAATATCCGCAATAAAAATTCAAGATAATTTTGTCGGTTTTGTAATCAGCCTCCGTTTTGTTATGAATTCATCGAATCCAGAAATTCCTGGTTCGTTTCTGTTTTCTTGATTTTACCGATTATGAATTCCATCGCGTCCACAGGATTCATTTCCTGCAACAGTCTGCGTAATATCCAGATACGGTTTAGATTTGCCTTGGGTATCAGCAATTCTTCTTTTCTTGTTCCCGAACGGATCAAATCAAACGCCGGGAAGACCCTGCGATCGGCAATGCGACGGTCCAAATGGAGTTCCATATTGCCGGTTCCTTTGAATTCTTCAAAGATGACTTCATCCATCCTGCTTCCGGTATCGATGAGGGCGGTGGAAATGATCGTCAGGCTGCCGCCGTTTTCTATATTTCTGGCCGCGCCGAAGAAACGTTTCGGTTTGTGCAGAGCATTGGAATCGACACCACCGGAAAGAACTTTTCCGCTGGGTGGAACTACAGTATTGTAGGCACGCGCCAGACGGGTGATGCTATCGAGTAAAATGACCACATCTTTTTTATGCTCAACGAGGCGCTTGGCTTTTTCAATAACCATTTCTGCTACTTGCACGTGGCGGGAAGCCGGTTCGTCAAATGTGGAAGAAATTACCTCCCCGGCAACACTACGCTGCATGTCAGTTACTTCTTCCGGTCGTTCATCAATTAAAAGCACCATTAAAACAACTTCTTTGTGATTTGCTGTAATGCTGTGGGCAATGTCCTGCAACAGGACTGTTTTGCCCGCCCGCGGAGGAGATACTATCAATCCGCGCTGTCCCTTGCCGATGGGTGCGAACAAATCAAGCGTTCGAGTGGAAAAATTTTCCGGATCATGTTCCAGATTCAATTTTTCCTGCGGATAGAGCGGTGTTAGGTTATCAAAAAGAATTTTGTCGCGGGCTTGTTCAGGGCTTTCAAAGTTTACGGTATCAACTTTCAGCAGGGCGAAATACTTTTCACCCTCTTTAGGCGGCCGGACTTCCCCGGAAATTGTATCGCCCGTTTTTAAATTAAATCTCCGAATCTGCGAGGGTGATATATAGATATCATCAGGACTGGGCAGATAATTGTAATCAACGGCGCGTAAGAAGCCAAAACCATCAGGTAAGATTTCCAGTACTCCCGAACCGGAGATCGCGCCATTTTGCTCAGCTTGTGTTTGTAAAATGGCGAAGATCAAATCCTGACGGCGCATACCGCTGGCACCGGGAACATTTAAATCCTTGGCTAATGTATTGAGCTCGCTAATCGGCAATCTTTTAATATCTTCAATGTTCATAAATACTTCCTTAATTTAAATTCTTATTAGGCAACGTAAAACGTTGTTATTGATGAGGTTTAACTGCTTGTTCTGCATTGTTTTTCAAGAAACACACAAAGATAGTCACGGGTTTGTTTGCAGTTAATGATTAAATATCGGCTTGTTTGTTTGAATACTTGAAACTCTCCAAAGGGTGGGGCTCAAAAGCCTCTTGCTAAATTGAGACATAACCTATATTAATCCTTAGCGCCTGTCAAGATATTTATTATTTCTGTTATTTTCTGAGGTCTTGCCTTTATAGCAGACATTTTGCGTATGGAAAATTAAATTTTTCTCTTGATTCCTGAGCAACACTAAACTAATACCAAGTTGCTTTCAAAAACCCGCTGTGCGGGATAGTTCGGCCAACCAGTTTCAGATTCTAAAAATGGGGTCTCACTAAATAAAATATGAATTTTTGAAAGCTTACTTGGGATTATGCCCGGTACAATTAATCTTTTAATGTTTGATAGCCACATGGTATAATTATATCAAAGTAGTTATTTTATTTATGAAAGGTTTTGGGTTTTATGGAAGAAAATAAGCTAAACGAGGGTAAGACAATTGAACCGGCAGATGCCCCCGCCGAAATATCCATAGAAGAGCTAACGCCGGAGTTGAGGGAAGCTTGTAAGCGTGCAGGCTGGAAAAGCCTGACTCCCGTGCAAGCCAAATCAATACCTTATCTTCTTGCCGGGCGCGAGATGTTGGTGCAATCAAGGACCGGCAGTGGCAAAACGGGAGCGTATGTTTTGCCCATTATGCAAAAAATAAATATGCAGCAAAACTTCGCCCAGGCCATGGTGCTGGTGCCCACGCGCGAGCTTGCCCTGCAAGTATCTCTGGAAGCTCAAATGCTAACCCAAGGGACGAACTTGAGAACGGCGGTGGTTTACGGCGGAGTAGGTTACAACGCCCAACTGGAAGCTTTTCGCGGTGGTGCTCAACTTGTTGTGGGCACGCCGGGAAGAATTTTAGATCATTTGTTGAAAAATACTCTTTCTCTCGACCACCTGAAGATACTGATTTTCGACGAAGCTGACCGAATGTTATCCATGGGTTTTTATCCTGACATGGTCAAAATCCGCAAATATATACCAACGCGCGAAATATCCAGCAGTATGTTTTCGGCAACGTTCCCTCCTCAAGTGATTAGACTTGCCGATCAATTCCTGCGTGCGCCGCAATTGCTGAGTTTAAGCGGCAATCAGGTGCATATCGCGGAGATCGAGCATCTTTATTATGTGGTTCCGGGCATGCGTAAGGAAAGATCGCTGGTGCGGATTATTGAAATTGAAAACCCGGCTTCCGCCATCATCTTTTGCAATACCAAAGACACTGTGCATTACCTTTCGGTAGTCCTGAAGCGGTTTGGCTATGATGCCGATGAATTGAGCTCCGATCTGGCACAGAGCGCGAGGGAAAAGGTCATGGCACGGGTTAAGCGCGGCTCCCTGCGGTTTTTAGTGGCAACAGATGTGGCGGCCAGGGGTATTGACATTCCCGATCTTTCTCACGTTATCCAGTATGAACCTCCGGAAGACCCGGAGGCATATATTCATCGTGCCGGCCGCACCGGCCGAATGGGTTCAAGTGGGGTGGCCATTTCGCTGGTCGCGGAAATGGAAAAATTCAAGCTGCAAAGCATTGCCCGCTTTTATAATATTAATATGGAAGAACGCCAACTGGCCAGTGATGAAGAATTGGAAAGAGTTGTTGCCGAAAGGATCACGGCGCTTCTGGAATCTCGCCTGCACGACCGCGATAATCTTCAAGTTGAACGGATGCAGCGTTTTCTGCCTTTGGCGAAAAATTTAGCTCAGTCGGATGATGAATCGGCTTTGATTGCCATGCTTTTGGATGATTATTATCAACAATCGTTGCACGCGCTCCCTGTTCAACCAATGGTCGGAACTGATGAGGAAGAAATACCCAAACCAAAACCAAAACTAAAAATGTCCAGGCCACGGACGAGAAATAAACATTAAGGGGCAAATAAATATCTATGCAGTATAAATTCGACCGTTTAATTAAAACATTTTATCTGATTAGTTTACTGGCAGTATTAAATATGCTTGTTTCCTGCGCTACGGTAGGCAAACCGGCACAGATTGCAGTTGTTCTGGGAGCCGGAGCTTCCAAAGGTTTCGCGCATATCGGAGTGCTCAAGGTTCTTGAATCCCATAAGATTCCCATTTCCATTATAGTGGGTACCAGTGCCGGTGCTTTTGTCGGCAGCTTATACGCTTACGGATATAATCCCTATGAACTACAGACTATAGCCCTTGCTATCCAAAAAGATGATGTTGCCGACTATATTTTGCCTGATAACGGTTTTGTTAAAGGAGAAAAACTCGAAAACTTTATCAACACTAAAGTGAAATATACGCCAATTGATAAACTCAAAATTCCTTTTTACGCGGTTGCGACAAACATCCAAACTGGAGAGGAAATGGTTTTCGGCCGCGGGAATACCGGTATTTCTGTGCGCGCCAGTTGCTCGATTCCCGGTATTTTCAATCCTGTTGTGATCAGCGGTAAATATTATGTGGATGGCGGGTTGGTCAGCCCTCTGGCAATTGATGTGGCCCGCAGATTCGGCGCCGATGTGGTCATTGCTGTGGATATATCATCAGGCTTAGAAGCAGCGCCGCCAAAAGGAACAATTGAAACGATGATGCAGGCAATTGATATAATGTATAGCAAAATAGCTTCTCTTCAAATTAAAAACGCTGATGTAGTAATCAAACCCAAGTTAGGCTACATCGGTTCCAGCGATTTTGCCAAGAGGCACGAAGCCATTATGGAAGGTGAAAAGGCCACAGAAGAAGCTATGCCGGCCATTAATCAAATCATTTCCAAACTAAAGCAGGAAGGGCGGTTACCTTAAATGAAGAAAAAAGATTTATTGAACAAATCAGTTGAACACATTGATATTAAGGCTATTGACGCAGTTGATATTATCAACGCCATGAAGAAGATGTCTTTTTCCGCGCGTGATCTGGGCAACGCTGCCGATATCTACAATAAGATGCTTCAAGAAAAAAACTGCGCTGTTATTTTAACTCTGGCCGGTTCCACAAGTGCCGGCGGCTGCATGCAGGTTTATGTGGATATGGTTAAAAATAATATGGTGGATGCCATTGTCGCAACCGGCGCGGCAATTGTAGATATGGATTTTTTTGAAGCGCTGGGTTTCAAGCACTATCAAGGCACTCCTTTTGTTGATGATAAATTATTGCGCAAACTCTATATTGACCGTATTTACGATACCTTTATCGATGAAGAGCAGCTCCAGTCCTGTGATAGGACAATCAAGATTATAGCTGATTCTCTTCCTGCCCGCAGTTATTCTTCACGTGAATTCATACAGGAAATGGGAAAATATTTAAAAAAACACTCCAAGAAGAAAAATTCCCTTGTACAGGCGGCCTATGAGCACAATATTCCGATTTTTTGTCCTGCCTTTTCGGACAGCTCTGCTGGCTTTGGCCTTGTGTTGCATCAATATGAAAGGCCTGATAATCATCTCTCCATTGATTCTGTAAAAGACTTTCTGGAATTGACTTTGGTCAAAATCGCGGCCGGGACCACCGGACTTTTGATGATTGGCGGCGGCGTTCCGAAAAACTTCGCTCAGGACACCGTTGTATGCGCGGAGATATTGGGCAAGCAAGTTCCCATGCATAAATACGCTATCCAGATTACCGTTGCTGATGTGCGCGATGGTGCCTGTTCCAGTTCCACCCTCAAGGAAGCCAATTCCTGGGGCAAAGTGGACGCGACTTTTGAACAAATGGTTTATGCTGAGGCTACCACCGTGCTGCCTCTTTTAGCCAGTTATGTGTACCACAAAGGAAACTGGGAAAAGCGTAAAAAATGGGAATTAGCAAAGATTTTCGATGTTAAGAGAAATAATTTTACAAAAAAGTAAGAAAAATTTAGACGTTAACTATATAAGGTATCGATATGTTAAGAATATGGAATGAGGGGATAGCATAGGCAAGATAAGTATTTTTAATAATTGCGTTTACTAATGATATAATTTTCTGCATACCCCCAAACATTTAAAAACGGCAAGTCAATAGTTTTAGATTTAAAATTGCAGTGAAGATTACCACTTGCAATCAGGTTAGTTCAAGTTGATAACCTTTTTCCCGAAATAATCTCAGACAGGCATCCACGACGGTTTCGTCGTAAAGGGTTCCGCTGTTATTCTCGATTTCTTCCAGTGCTACC
>Ga0208495_1000383_pt1 | contig 15873 bp, 9 predicted proteins | sample CryBogmetaGMA14M_FD_184551 | JGI IMG/M metagenome (GOLD analysis project Ga0208495, IMG submission 184551) | Freshwater microbial communities from Crystal Bog, Wisconsin, USA - MA14M (SPAdes) | ecosystem: Environmental > Aquatic > Freshwater > Lake | place: Crystal Bog, Wisconsin, USA | collected...
CGCGTTTAGACTCATTCCCGGCTCCGAGGCGCCCATCGACACATACAAGGTTTCTCAGGGCGAAGCTGGACTGGAACTCTTACGGATCAACCGACCCGGGCAGGATTTCACTACTCTTGGCGGTCCGTTCAGTTCACACCGCAGTCCAGCTCCACTAAAGGAAACAGCCACTTTCGAATTGAATCTGCCCCCAGAGGTATCAGAGGTGTTCGCGTGGGCCTACGGGCCAAGCGCCTGTCCAATAAGGCTATCTCTCCAGTATAGAGAGTCAAACCCTTTCAGGATGTCGGAAAGGGACTACATGGAGGCTGAGATTCTCTTGGGTTGCGATGACACTCGTTACAGAGAATTTATCAGTGCCCTCACTTCCCCTACAGGTTCGTTATCGAACCGAAAAGACCTGGGGCATGGATTCCTGAATCTCTTTGCTCTGGTCAAGAAGGACTTGCAAAGCTTCTGGTTGCCCCTTGTATACCTTCTGAAATCCCACAAAACAACTTTTCTGGCTCCGGTGAAGGAATCTCTCAAGAATTTACCGGGGTCGAGAGGACGACATGATCGACTGAGCGCCTCCCAACTCAATGACTTGATGAGTAGCGCCCAGAAGGCGGAGAAAGCCGGTCAATGGCTGATATCGCTTGAAAAATGGGGCGAAATTTACCACAGGTCTACTGGATCAAAAAAATCTGAAGCAGCGCTAATGATGTCCAACTCCCTACAGAATCTCGGGGAAATGTTTCTTGCCGAGATGTTCCTCCGTCAGTTGTATGTGCAACCGGAAGGACATAAAGACACTGAACTCTCCAAAGCCGCTTTTAATCAACTCCTCAAGATGTATAAGGCGAATTTTGATCAAACCGACGATCCTCAGAATCTCCTTTCCCTGTATGCTACAGAAGTTCTAATGCGTCCAACCCCTCAGACAATCCGAGACCTTTGCTCCACACTCATACTGACGGGCCATTACGAGATGGCTCAAATGGCTAGCATGGCGCTGCCACGGCCTGAAAGGCCCGTTATGGATTTACTTAGGGCCTGCAGATATCTTGGCTGGTTTCACGTTTACAGTAATCTGATTTCGCAAGTCGTCGATCAAAGTGAACGCAATTACTGGGCCGCTTTCAAGACCGTGGAAGTTGGAGGATACGGAGAGGCTATTAATTTGCTGGCTGCATCCGGCGACTTGGGTAATGGATTTGTTAATACCATAAGATCGGGCCTGGCAATCCAGAATCAATTGAAATCTCCTTCAATTGGCGACCGGGTGAAGGGGGTCACTGAATGGGAGGTATGGCAGGCAAATCATCCAGGTCCGTACAGATGGGCTGAAGAACCTGACACCATAAGCGACTACAGTGGTGGGATCATGCTTTACAGCATTCCCAGAGACCTGTATTTCAGGGGTTTCAAGGCCAGTTCATCCAGGCCCGTACGAGCCAATGTTTACGGTCCTGTTACAGTTCGAATAACGGCCAGGCCATTGCACACACTTCGATCAACGACCCCTCTGAATGGTTGGGTACGGATCAAAACCGGGGATGAGCAATACATAGCTTCTATTAACAACAATATGCCAAGCGAAGGTCTGTCCATAATCGGCGACTCCAGACATCAACCTGGACAGTTGATACAAAAGGTATTGAGTCTCGGTCCCGGGCCTCATGATATTGAGATTCATGGTGGGGACATCGCTATAATCGTGAACCTTGAATCGCAACGCCCTGAAATGAACTTGGGGCTTTTGCCTCAACTCACCGTAGATACCGTTGACGGAGCGTTAAGAGGCCCTGTGAGGCAGGATCCACCGGGACTTACTGATCGAATTTCCTGTCTGGGAAGAACCTGTTTGACGATTCTGCCTTTTCCAAATGAGTCTCATCCTCTCTATATTTGCGACAAGATGGTGATTCGATCCGTATGGAGGCCTCGCGAGCTTCTAACGTTAGACAACTCGCATTGGAAGATGCTCTCGAGCATGAGAGGGATCACATTAACGGGAATCAGGGACGCAAATCCTGGGGCACGCCAGAGAGCGATTGCTCTCGGCAGGGGAGACATACTTTCAGCGCTGCGACAGCTGGATGAAAACGACCCCAAGGGTGTTATGGACGCAATGGAGTTGTTGGTCTACTGGGGAGAAATCCAGCCGGCCAGACTCTCTGAGGCTGAGGCTAGAGCGCAGAGGCTCTGCGAACGCCATCCGTTTGTCCCGGAGATTCGGAGTCTCTTACCCAGACTATCTGATAAGACAGTCTGGGAGCCGATCAGTCTTATTCAGGCCACAGCAGGCCTTAGATATGTCAGGTTGACAGGATGGGAACCCGAAGGTGATTCTTTGAGGGTTAGAAAAGCTCTTACTGAACCGGTTGGCGCAGGGGAGCGTGTTGTCGTTGGTCGAGACAAGACCGTCTTAGTAATGGAAAATCTCAAACTATCCGATCTAGAGATCAAACTCTCCCTCATGGACATGCGTTTTCTTCCGCCAGCGGCCATGAAATTGACATGTCAGCTGGACGACGAGAAGCCACATGAATTTACACTATCGGGCCAAAATCCGTCAAGTACACTACGTCTGGCGGTGCCTACCGGGCGACACAGAGTTTCTGTGTGGATGAGGGAAAAATACGCGAACCAATTCTTGAGAGTGAACTTCTGTGAAAAAAGCCCTGATGGGCGATGCCTTGACTTGGTGATGACGAAACCGGATGAACGGCTTTATTACGTCTCTACTCATCAAAGACCGGTCAAAGCGGAAATAGAGGGGCCGGCCTGGGTTCGAATCGACGAATTGAGGGAACGCGATCCAGTAATTTCCTACAGGTTCTTCGAACGTGGATGGCACGATTTGAGGCTGGCTCCAGGACAGGATCGGAAGGAAGCTCTGTTCAGAATTCACCGGAAAATAATAGCTCCAGCAGAACAGGACCTTACCATCCCGCGTCCAATTGAATTTCACTTTGCTGCTGTCCCAGGACCAGTTTTCTCAGTAGGATCGGTGACGGAAGTCCCTGTAGTGGGCCTCGATGACCAATATCGTCTTGGCAGACAGCAGGATGGAACTTGGTCACTAAGTGCAACTTATCGTAAGCCGAGAGACGTTGATGAATCAATCGTTGTGAGCAACTCTCCGCAAGCGTCTCCCGGGTCAAAGCCCGATGAGGCAAAATTCGCCGAGGTAGCTGCGGCATATCGATATTTTGAACAATATCTTCCAGGTTATTGCAAAGGGACCTTTCTATCCCGGGTTCGAGAAACCGGCGGGCCGACCATCGGTTTTCTTGGAGATGCGGTCTATTATCCTACCAATTTTGCGTGGAATGTGGGACTGGACACCAGTCTTTACATTCAGAAACCCGGAGCCAAAACTTTCGGTTTCTTTGGAGGAGGTAGCACCGAATACTGTGGAACCCTAGAAGGTCGCGTAACTCAGGTCTGTGAAATAACCCCGAAATTCTTTCATCTACCCTCAATTTCGATTTTTGGAAGAATTCTAAGCATGCAGACCAATACGCAGTTCCCATCCTGGTGGGTGGATGACGATGTATTTACCAAATACAAGGCTGAGCATAAAGCGGGCATAAAATTTGGTGAATACTTCGAATACAAGCCATGGATTGACACGATATGGTTTTCAAGAATTTCCGCGCAGACAAATCAGAATTTGAGCCCTATTGATTATGACAATTTCAAGGTTGACGCGGGCTGGAAACAACTACTTGGCCGTTTTCAAATGGATGTAACCTATAAATATTCCTTTTATTTTGCCGGTGAAAATCGGAAAAATTCCAGTGATCGTCACATCCTTACTGCTGAGTTTGCGTGCGACAGATGGATGATATCCCAAAAAAGGGTACAATTGCTGTGCAAGACAGATTTTGATTTTGATCGGAAAGATGTGTCGGGGTACATATCGCTGACCTGTTTCTTTGGTGAGGGCAGGGGGTTGAGAGACTTTCGTCCCAGTGAGGCTGATTTCCGGGATATCAGGAAACGCCTGGTACCTCAGATCAGGAATAATCATATAAGTCCGAGCCCAGAAAATTCTTTCACACCAATTATGCTTGGTCAAACGGGTTCATGAGATGAAAGAACCGATTTTATTACAGCCCCGCTATTCACACTCCTATGAGAATTGACTTATGAACACTTCCGAGAAAATAAATAGTCTTTTTTCATCCGGGATAATGGACTGGGAAAGGAAAGTCTATTACGGGTTAATTAGTCAATTATCAAGTGATTTCATTTCCCGGAACCCTCCTGGTGAAATTTCAGAAACAACTCCCGTCGATCGAGAGGTAACAGAGAGTCTCCTTGATTTTTTGGGTTGGGAGATCAAGAAAAGGCTCGACAAAATAGACTATCTCAAGAACTTACGAACAGAGTTTGATGTCAGGATTTCAAAAGCTTCGTCCGAGTACGAGAAAACCGAACATATATTGAGTCTTGCCAGAGCACTTGGGTCATCAGGAAGGAATCTAGTTAAAGATACCAAGGCGTTTAGGAGATGGTTTGCATATGACGCTGTTCGGGAACGTCTCCAAAAACAAGTCTGCGACTGCGAATACCAGATCTGCTTTATCCTGGAGAGAATCGGCCATATTGTTTCAACAGAAATGGCACAGGAAAGCTGCCAACATGGCCTGCAGGGAATTTTTTGGCGCAAGCTGAAATATGACGAGACCTTTGGCCTTTTATTGGTCTATCAGGGCGATACTAGGATCAGGATTAAGGCTTACGCATGTCTTTCAAAGATCGTCACTGTGATGTCATCCCTCACCGAGTCAAATCTACTGGATCCTCAATCTCTAAGATTCATTTTCAGGGCATCCCTCGAAAGTTCAGAGAACGTATGGGTCAGGGTTGAAGCGCTGAAGTCCTTACGCCTTCTCGATCTTGATGGTTACAAGACTGCTGTGAAAGAGATATTTGACCAACCTCTAGACGGAGACCACATATTTCTTCGCAGGGCAGCCCTTTCCCTTGAAGCTGCGACCACCGATTCAGTAGAGGACTTGATGGAAATAATCGGGGTCGCGTCGAACGATCCCAGTCCTTATGTCCGACAGGGACTGGTTTCATTGATGGCCCTGAAATGCAACGGTTCTCCGGCTCACGATGAAAGGCTGAGACTTCTGGACAAGTTGACAACGTTTGCGAAACAGGATGTGGCGCCCGAGGTTAGAAGCTGGGCTGTAAACGGAATCGGCTCTCTGATTTCTTTAACCGATTGCATCAAACCGGTATCAGAGTTCTTCATTGAGCATTTCACAAAGGAAAAAGATTCATTTGTTCTGCTCGTCGGACTCGAAACGATCTCCCGGATAGTAGTGCGACTGTCCAAGGAAGAATACCATTCTGAATCTTATTCTTTATACTCGTCAGTCCTTCAAACTATCGAGGATCTGCACAGAAATTGTCCGGATTTGTCTGTCAGAAGACGAGCAGCGATGGCCCGGGAAATCATGTTTGTCGCTGTTGACTCGAAGGCTAGAGTTCTCAAGGGCATCCTTTTTACGCGGCTCGAAAATATTGGTATGGGACAATCAGTATTTATCCATCGATCTGAACCGCTGGGAGTAAATGAGGAGCTACTTGGAAGAGTTCTATCGGTGATGAGTCAGGATGATTTAGATCTTAATGTTACATCCTCGTCCCGATGGGTCAGAATAACAAAGGGAGAGGTTTTCGGTTTTAGGCTGTGGCGACTTATCCATGAACTACGCAATCCCATGCCTGACAAACGTCAGGGTTTCAGTCATACTATAGGAAGGACATCGAGAGACCGTTTAAGGGCTCCATCAAACATATGTTGTGAACTGACAGAGACGAGGGTGCCAGGTGAACCTCTTTATATGCAGTCAGAGTCGGGCTGGCGCCCGTATCTTCCTTTGGTGGATCACGTTGCGAGTGTTTGCAGAAGCCCTCTTGCCGCACGCCCCCTCAAATTGTATACGGCAGAAGGGGTTACAGAGGTTGCCCCGCCTAGGTGTCTACTGAAACGACTTTTAGCTTTTTTCAAGTTGACCTTTGGTTTTCCACATTATGCCCACCTGCGAAATTGGAGCGAAGCTGGCGGCTCAATACCAGGTTCTTATGTTGAAGCTTTGAATGCTATAGGCGTCAAGTGCCAATTCAACGCCCACAAGGAGGGTCAAAAGGAACCGTTGAATGATGCCGCCGTTATGAGATTTTTTTCCAGCTTCCTGGGTGTTGATCTTTATGGACTGTGGCCGAGGCTTAGAGATTACTTCTTTTCCGCATATGAAAATTCACTTTATCAATTGGGAGTTTTCAGCGTAGCTCTACTCGCATTTTTCGCAAGCAGAATCCTCTATGTAAGATGGTCAATCAAGAGAGCAAGAAAGAGCTTTGCGCTTTGCATAGGAGGATGGGGAACCAGAGGCAAATCTGGGGTCGAGCGATTGAAAACGGCGTTGTTTGAGGCTCTTGGGCATGGCCTGATGGCAAAGACCACGGGTTGCGAAGCTATGTTCCTTCATGCCTATCCTTTTGGCAGAACACGAGAGATGTTCGTTTATAGGCCATACGACAAGGCTACAATTTGGGAGCATCACGACATGATGCTGCTGGCAAATAAACTGAGAAGCAAAATCTTCCTGTGGGAATGCATGGGGCTCAATCCCTCTTTTGTCAAGATTTTGCAAAGACAATGGTCTGTAGATGATTATTCTACAATAACGAATGCATACCCGGACCATGAAGACATTCAGGGACCGGCGGGGATAAACATTCCTGAGGCCATGGGTTCGTTTGTACCCAGAAAGAGCGTCCTCGTAACATCTGAGAAGGAAATGGAACCGATTCTCAGATCCGCTGCGGACAAACTAGGGACAAGGTTTGTTCCCGCAGGTTGGAAGGAAGCGGGTATGCTGACCAAAGATGTGCTCGATAGATTTCCCTACGAGGAACATCCGAATAATATCGCGCTTGTCCTGGCCCTGGTTAAGGAACTCGGAATCGACCCAGATTTTGCTCTCAAGGAAATGGCGGATCGAGTTGTTCCAGACATAGGGGTACTAAAAGTTTTTCCAGTGTCGAACGTGTCTGGACGTCACCTGGAGTTCGTGAATGGCATGTCGGCAAATGAGCGATACGCTACTCTGAGTAACTGGGTCAGAATGGGCTTTGACGATATAGATGCTCCCGAAAAACAGGGGATCATAATCAGTACCGTTGTAAATAACCGTGCGGACCGTCTGTCAAGATCAAGAATGTTTGCATCAATTCTCGTTAACGACCTAAGTGCGGACTACCATTTCTTGATCGGATCCAATCTGGCGGGACTTAAACGATTTATAACGTACGAGTGGGAAATCTTTATTAAAAGCTTCGTATCCGGTTCCTCTACAACAGGGAACTCCTCCATGTCGGAATCTTCCCTTTTTTCCCTGGCAAGACGACTTAGAATTCCGACTACTCAAGAGGATGTTTTGGTGAGACTTAACTCTATCCTCTCAGGATTAAGAGTTAGTAATGACACCGAGTCATTTTCAGATGTGAGCCTTGATAGAGCCGCAATAAGAGAGCGGCTGCTCAATTCAGAAACTGAAATTTATGCAGACGATATTGAAAGATATATCGCGAAGCAAATAGATTTATTGTCTGAGTTCCAAGAGATTCATGGTGAGATATCATCGGCGTCCCTCAGGCAGGATAGCGAACTGAGGGGTAAAGTCAGGACAATTGCCACGAAGTGGTTCATGGACAAATTTGTCATTATCGAAGATTATCACACGCCTGGGGATCAGATAATCGACACCATATGCGCCCACACACCTCCAGGACTTCTGAATCGAATCATGGGACTGCAAAATATTAAGGGGACTGGGCTCGACTTTGTGTATCGGTGGCAATCATGGGAAATTTGCTACTCCGCATGTCAGAAGCTTCTTGACAAGAGGGGAGAGGAAATATTTGAGCAAGGTTTGAAGGAGCTTGTGGCATTTAACGACTACAGTCTCCTGTGTGAATATACAGTGAGGGAAACCCTGGCAACGGTCAAATTATTTCCTGTAGCGCAAAAAGAGAGGGTTCAGGCGTTGCTCTCGATGATTGAATCGAGCATGAACGCGACGCTGAATGGTATACGAGAACATATCGGAGTCTCAATGAAGAAAGGATTGCTAACGAGACTAGCTGAGTCAATAGAGACTCTATTTGATGTTGCTGACTCAGTAAAACGTCGTCGTACCGCGCGAAAAATATATAAAGACCTTGTGACTGAAAGAATAAGTCATGAACGTGCGGCCCTGGAGCTAAAGAAACTTAACCGACGCCAGGCTGGGGGCTGATTACTGGAAAACTCGGTGCGTTAAATCATAGTTGGACATCATTAACATCGCCCCTAGAAATGGAACTCCTCACATGAAAAGGCTCAGGCCATTTTATTTTTCGGTCTTAATGTGCTTATTAGCGGCTCCCTATTCACTCTCGACCACACCCTGCTGTTCACGTCACGGCGGGATAGACCGCTGTGACGAGAAGACTGGTTATTTCAGGTGTAAAGATGGTCAACTGAGCAATTGTTTGTGTGTTTCTGCGTATCCATTCAATCGGACAGCTATAGTTGTCAAGGTAGTAGACCCTCAAAACATCGAGGTAGAATACAGGGGAATTAAGACAAGAATAGGGCTGTATGGAATAAAAAGCCCGGAGAATAATTCTCCTTTCTTGCAGGAAGCGGTCAAGCTGATTTCCGATACTGTTTCGGACAGATCAATCAATTTCGAGCCTATTGTATTTGATCGTTACGGACAGGAATGGGCCTGGGTATGGGTGGGCCAGGTGAATCTGAACAAGGAACTTCTCAGGCGGGGGCTTTGCTATTGGGACAGGAATCGAGCGCCGGCACAGGTAGAACTCGAAGCAATTGAGAATGAGGCGAGATCAAACAAACAGGGAGTCTGGAGTTCAAGGTGAACCAATTGTTCATTCAATTGGAACCCATGCCCCGCGTTGCGAATGTGCAAGATAACGCGTAATAACAAAATATACGCCATTCCGACAGAACTTTAGAGAATGGCCAGGCAACATGATTATACAAGTAGATCAATAACCCGTGAGGAATATTCCAAAGCGGTGGATATGGCTCTGGAAGCGGGCATCACTAGGCTGGACCAGGGAACGGAATTCCGTTTGCGTTTCTTCTAACTTGCTGCAAAACAGGACAATCCAGCGTCGATGACCCCGCATTGATCCGCCATTTGAAGGACTGGCTATCGTCTCTGGTAAGGTATCATTTTGAAATTCCGTCGAATCTTCTCCACTCTTTTGATCATTACATTGCCTCTGGTTATGCCTTCCGCTTCATGGGCCTGGGAATTCACTATTGATTCCGTTCTGTTAAATTTTCGTTTCGTGTATGCTTCACAGGCAGGTTCGAACGGATTCTTTGGACCATTCAATGTAGACATGAGTTCAAAGAACGCTGATCTAGCCTCTTTGAATGGCTGGTTCCGAAAAGAATGATCTCAGGAACCACTGCCGTTGCTTCCTCGACACGCTTCACTATCTTTCCCCTCTTGAGATTTAATAAGGCTGTCTTTCTGACAGGTACCTACAAGATCGGACCGGACAACACACAAGATCAATCATCTTTAACCCCTGAAGTTGAAACGATTTTTTCACGAGGAACATGGACTAGACTATGGATGACCGTTGATACCCCTTTGGGCAAAATTTATTATGGGAGAAGAGCCTTCCAGCAGGGGTGTGGACTCCAATTCAGCGGTACACAGGATGCCGAAGATATCCTAGATGTTGCCAAAAGGACTGTGGAAATCTTCCAGTTGCAGACCTATTATGGTCCCTTCACTGTGGGCACCGGAATCTATCCATGGAGGCGAGGGAGTCTCCTGTACTGGAACTACGAGGATCAGAATGCGGCAAGGTCAGCCCATGTGTTGGGCTACGTGAGGTACGCGGCTGGAGACATTGATGCAGGTATTGGGGGCTTCTACTGGCAGTTTAGTGAAGGACCTGAAAGCCGGTTGAGTACCCATAAGCGGGCCGAGACTCCCCCATCCACCACATCCGGAACTGAAGGTTGGATCTATGCCAAATATACCAACGGCCGACTGTTCTTCAACGCCGAGGCTGACTGGTACTACAAGACCATAAGATATCAGTCTTCCCAGGACGGCTCCTTTTTCGGCGACCGTAAGGTACCCCCCGAAGGCGGAGGAAGTCGTTTTGCACCACAGTATATTGAATCGTGGCGGTACATGGTTGAATTTGGAGGCGTTTCCGGTCCGATCAAGCTGAGCATTCTGTTGAGCCACATGCCGGGACCTGACAGAAGACACGGAATTCTCATAGACAAGCAACCCTTGATTCAGGAGCCGGAAAAAAGCGCCTACGGGGTTTTTTACCCTTATTGTCTCCTGATGGCTAAGTATTACAGGGCCGGAGTTGATTCATATCTCGATATGTCCGCTTCAGATGTGGCGGCAGTGCAGGTTAATTATATGGTAGCCAACAACCTCGACATTGTTGGTTCGATGATGCTGGCACGAAGATCATCCGACGGATATGGCTATGGTTATGTAAGGCCTAACCTTAAGCGTGACATTCTTACAAAAACTGTTGATGGAACTGTCCAATTTAAACACCAAGGAACCTTTTCAACACCGAACCCTTCAATACCTGACAACGATCTGGGCTGGGAATTAAACCTCGGCATAGTATGGAAGCTGCTCGAAAACTGGCAGCTTTATCTTCGTGCAGCTTACTGGCAGCCCGGAAAATGGTTCAACTTTGCGTGCATAGACAAGTCGGTGCCCCTCTGGAACGAGCCTGCCCCACAGAACAATTGGGGAACAAACCCAGATAGGACTATTGCGCCCATCATGGGTATTGAACTCTACCTTAACTCTAAGTTCTGAACAGGTACCGCAAACGAGAACGTAATCTGATAGACGAGACTACTAAGAAATCTATTCTCTGGCCAGCAAACCTGAGCGTTTTCTTGAAGCCGTTCATGGCTGCGGCCGTCAATGTTGCCTCGCTGGAAATTCAACGAGACTTTGGGGTTGATGCCATTGTGCTTACGTGGGTACATACATCCTCCCTGTTGGAGATGATTACCTTATTACTCCATGAGGATGCCAGGCTTGCCGCCATAGCCCCATGGGGTGGTTCGGAAGGAGACTACACTCACCCCGGGGAAGAATTTGGCCTGGTTCTCAAGGGTACAATGGAACTCACCGTTGACGGCACGACATACCTGTTGCGAGAGGGGGGATTGTTTCTATTTTCATTCAACCAGGAACCATCGGTTCCGGTATAATAGCGACAAGGAGACCACCCCTCGACAGATTGAAGAGGCGGAAGAAGGCCTTGAGTATGCGAGAAAAACAGTATCTGACACTGGGATTGAAGTGGAAACCCATCTTCTCGTCCGAGGTTTTTTTCCGGGAGAAGACCTGGTCCATTTTGCCATTGAAAAAGGCATCGACCAGATAGTTGTTGGGCTGAAAAAGGTTTCGCCTGTGGGCAAGATTCTTTTTGGTTCTAATGCTCGGTTCGTGATTCTCAACGCACCTTGTCCTGTGCTTTCCGTCAAATAACTCGGACGAAAATGGCCGCATGGCAATTTTAATTTGCGCTTAGGCAAGTCAAAAACGTATACTCCCTCAAATGATACTTGGACATTTTGCTGTTGCCTGCATAGCCAAACAGACATATTTTCGAAGTCAGAACATTATTTTCCTTGCAGTGGCTGCTATTCTGCCTGACCTTCTGGACAAGCCTCCCAGTATCCTGTTCGGATGGTACGGAAGGGGCTTGGGGCATACGCTAGTCGTCTTCGCAGGGATAACCATATTGGCGTGGTTGTTGTTACCAAGGCTCGGCCTAAAGCCTGACCTTGTCATTGCCGGGCTTGTAATGTGGTCCACACACTTGGTGGGGGATCTCGTGGAATGGCACGTATTGTTTTGGCCTTTCGTGGCGTGGATACCGGAACCACGGACACCATTTGATTTTTGGGAGAAGATTTATGGGTTTTATGTCCTTCGTTCGCCCCCTGGGCAGTTTTGGCTTGAGATATTTTGCATTACGACAACCCTAATACTTTTCTCAGTACAAATGTTGATCCCAAGAATCGCCGGGACAGTCTCATCTCCGAATTCGTTTAACCGAGGGCCTAGGCAATGATCTTCTGGTCAATCGCAACTCTTGTAGACACAGTGGCGCTGTGATTCTGTTAAGCAACAGGGAGTTTTGTGCAAAGAGAGGATTTTTCTTAAAAACAATTCTGTCCGGTTGAGGCATATCGTCAAATCAATGCTCATGGAGTAACAGGAACAATGAAGTTCAATAAAATAGGTGGCACAACAATTTTGAGAACGGACGAAAGGCTGGATGCAGTTACAGCGCTAAAGTTGAAGACCGTAGTGATCGAACTTGTTCAAGAAAACGGACTCAGGTTGTTGATAGATATGGAAAAGACACGCTTCGTAGACAGCTCCGGTTGCCTGGCGCTCCTGACATTGCTAAAACTGCTGCGGACAAATCAAGGTGACATGAAGATTGCCCGGCCATCTCGCCAGGTTCTTAACGTTTTTGAACTTATCCAGATTAACAAGCTCTTTGAAATTTACGACAGTCTTGAAAGCGCTATTGACTCATTCGCATAATACGGTAAGAAAACCGTGGATACTCATTGAAAAACGCACAGTTGTGAATGGCAGGAAAACAGAAGCCGCCTAATTGACAGGATAACCCCTTTTTCTCCTACATTCTGTACGAATGGAGTTGAAACACTAGAGAGGGATAATTGCAAATATCAAATTGCTGACAAGATAAGTCATTTTGCCAATAAAGCCAAATAGTTCGAGATCAGGTGATCCAACACCATGTGAACATCCTCGACAGGACCGTAATCCCCTTTTTCCGTCTCAATGTGTATCAGGTGCCGTGCAATCGTCTTCATGATTCCACCATCAAAACCTACGATGGCAACCGGTGTCCCTCCATTTTCGGCTGCATATTGCAGCGCCTTCACTGCATTGGGTGAATTTCCACTTGCAGAGATGCCTACAACCACATCCCCATGACGCATCAGGGTCCTTAACTGCCAGGAAAAAATGTTCTCGTAGCCCATGTCATTAGCCAGACACGTTATGAAAGCAGTGTTGGAGGCAAGACTGATCGCGCGGAAAGGTGTGCTTCCTTCAGGAGATGCGCAGAATCCAAGGTCATTGGCAAAATGGGATGCCGTGGCTGCACTGCCCCCGTTCCCGAGGAAAAAAATAGTGTTGCCGTTTGTTCGCGCTTCCAGGAACAAGTCTATCACCCGAGCTACGGCCTCAAAATCGAGTCTCTGCAATACTGAACTGAGGCGCTCTACATACCTGCGAGCGAACTCTACTCCCGAAACATTTCCTGACATACTTTCAAATTGATATGGCATTGATCAGAACCCTCGGATTGGATCGAAAAATGTAAGGCTTCGCGGCACCTGCCTAAACATCGCCTTACGAATGCATAATACCATCCAGCCACAATGGAAGTAATACACTTTATCTATATTTCATAAAAAGAGTTTCCAAGGTCCTTTTTTGTGGTAGCATTTTGTGATTGGCCAACGAGGGAATTATCATGCGCGAAATGAACCCCCAATACGTAGAGGCTCTCATACACGGAACCAACAAGTGTCCATATTTCACTCTACTTTCCATGAAACTGCTCCAATTCGATATCGGCAGATCACTTTTGCAGATTGATGTCCAAGACAAGCATCTCCAGCCCTTCGGAATGGTACACGGCGGAGTATTCTCATCGATCATAGATGCCGCAGCGTTCTGGGCCGTTTATCCCGAAGTAGACGAAAACTCAGGACTGACCTCGGTAGATTTGAAGCTGAATTATTTGGCTCCTTCCTCAAGAGGCAAACTAATCGCCACAGGTCGAAGAATCAAATTGGGCAAGACACTGGGATTGGGCGAGGCAGAAGTAACGGATGAAAACGGACGGATTCTGGCTCACGGTACATCTACCCTGATCATTCTTCCTGATTTTCCTTTTGGTCACGAAGGGGCTCTTCCTCGCAAGTTCATCGAGAGGCCTTAGTTTCTTGTGGCTTAGGGTATATGCATTTGAGAGAATACTTGCTGGAGGTTAAGTGAGACAGGCATGACAACGTCGGAGTCGCCTTACGAACATGTCGTACTGGATGGTCACTCGCACTGCGGGATAACTTTACCATTCGAAGAACTTTACACGGAATGGAGGCGCGGCGGAATTCATGGTGGGGTTGTCTTTTCCCCAGTGGAGGAGATATACGACCGGTACGATCCACTGTTCACCGATTCTGAGGATTATTGCCGGAGCCGGCGTCGAGTCCATGACTATTTGGTTGGAATGTCCTCAAAAGAGTATGTTTACCCCTATTTTTTTGTTTGGAACGATTTTATTCCTGTCCCGGAAGGTTTTGTAGGAATAAAATGGCATCGCCATCCGGGGGAGCCCGTTTATTCTTATGGGTCCGCGATGTGTGAAAGTGTCCTTGAGGAGATCTGCATAAAGAAGCTTCCCGTGGTGCTGGAGGAGGAGTTTACCAACACAGTGGACTTCATTAGCCGAATTGCAGGGCAAACTGTGGTAATAATACCTCACCTGGGTGCCCTCAATGGGGGCTATTCAAGATTGAAGGCTCAGGGAGTTTTCGAGAGTGAGACCGTATGGGCGGACACTGCCCTGGCCGGTCACTGGGAAATCGACGATTTCGCGAACACTTACGGAACTGACCGGCTTATTTTCGGTTCTGATTATCCTTTCGGAGTCCCATGCCACGAGAAACGTAAGATCTTAGACCATTTTTCCGGACTCGATCTCAAGGCTGTCTTATCCGGCAATCTCCAGCGATTGCTGGGCGGCACTGTGTGATGCCATTTCGCCATTAAGCCGGTAACTTTGCAGGCGAGGCCGTATGCATCGGACGCGAATTCAGGTCTTGCCGTTCGAAGCGAAGCGCCCTTGACTCGAGGTGCAATTATCTGGTATTAATAAAATTTCGAGTTCAAAGAATCCTTCCCCGGTGTGAAGACCGAAACGGCTGTAGCCGGTGACCGGGAGAGGGCGACTTGGAGTTACTGACCCCGTCAGGTCCGGAAGGAAGCAGCGGAAGTAATCTCGGGGGTCGGCCCTCAGCCCCGATCACCGGCTACGGCCGCTTCCCTTCTACTCGGATAGTTCAGAAGTATGCCTTCCTATCTGGTTCTAGCGAGAAAATACAGACCTGCCGTTTTTGCCGACGTCATTGGTCAAGACCATGTGATTCAGACGTTGTCAAATTCCATTCTCTCAGGCAGAGTCGCTCACGCTTTCCTCTTTTGTGGAGTCCGTGGAGTCGGCAAGACTACTGTTGCACGAATTCTTGCCAAGGCCCTCAACTGCTCCGGGCGTAGGGAGCACGAAGCCGAACCCTGTAATAGCTGTGCATCCTGCACTGAAATCAACCGGGGAATCAGTGTCGATGTTCAGGAGATAGACGGCGCTTCCAACACCTCGGTAGACAATATCAGGCAGATAAATGAGAACGTTAAGTACCCGCCAGTAAGCTCTCCTTATAAGATAATAATCATAGACGAAGTTCACATGATCTCCATAAACGCGTTCAACGCACTGCTCAAAACACTCGAGGAACCCCCTTCTCACGCAAAGTTCATTTTTGCCACTACGGAGTCCCACAAAGTCCCTGCTACCATCAATTCTCGCTGCCAACGGTTCAATTTTCGGACCATATCCATGAGCAACATCACGGGAGGAATGACCCGAATCCTGGAAAAGGAGGGCATAGAAGCCTCTGAGGAAGCACTTTCGGTGGTCGCCAGGGAAGCACAGGGATCT
>Ga0208495_1000385_pt1 | contig 15801 bp, 17 predicted proteins | sample CryBogmetaGMA14M_FD_184551 | JGI IMG/M metagenome (GOLD analysis project Ga0208495, IMG submission 184551) | Freshwater microbial communities from Crystal Bog, Wisconsin, USA - MA14M (SPAdes) | ecosystem: Environmental > Aquatic > Freshwater > Lake | place: Crystal Bog, Wisconsin, USA...
TTAAACATAGTATCAAAATAAGTTTTAATCTCGATAAGATCGGAACCGGGAGCTAATTGTTCTGGCTCATTTTCCAGAATCTCTATTATATGCAAGATCTCATTTTTATCTTCTCCACTAAAATCGATTTTTTTATTGGCAGCATTTAACGCTAAATCACCTAAGTTACCGACATATTCAAATACCTCTTCACGATTTTTAAAACTGGGTAATAGAGCCTCCAAATCCGTCGATGTATTTACAGGGGCTATTGGCAATGAAACAGGCGGTGGCGCTGCAACTGGTTCAACCTTAGGAGTGGAGGATCGGAAATAAGCAAATTCGGGGTGTGTTAGAACAATTTTCGCCGTCGCCCTCTGGATTGACTCGGTAAGAGGGAGTGCGGGCGGGGTTAATCGTCTTACTTCATCAAAATGCTCATGGAAAATTTTCTTGGTGCCATTATCGGGCGTTTCCTGGCCTGTATTCAGTTTTAGCATATAGTCTTCCATAAATTCTAAATGCTTTATCATTATTTCAAAATCCTCATCTGAAAAAACAACATTTTTGAAAGGTTTCATAGCACAATCCTATTTAAGAAAATGTTACATCAACAGGTAAACGGCTTGAGTTAACGACGTAAAATTTATCGAACTTATTAAAATGAGACCTTTGCGCAAACTTATCGTTTATGGCATTGACGCTGTTATTAAGGCCGATGGTAAGGATTCGTGCGTAGATTGATAGTAGCGCTCTGTAACCCCCATTAAAAAAGAATTTTAATCGTTTTTACTGAAACCTGCTATCCGAAAACGTTCGGTTCCGTACAGGGGTTATTATAGTGTACGAAAGTAGGCAAAATTAATTTCGTTGTCGTCTTATTTTAGTACATCAGTTTCGTACAGTTATTTTGGAACGTTTCTAGGGCTTTTATCTCAAAAATCCTAAAAATAACTGCTTATTTCATAATTACGATCACACCAAAAACAGATTTCTTCGTCAATGCAATAAAAATGGTATGAATGTAGGTGTGATGCGTGTTGTAGGCCACTACTATCAATCTACGCACGAATCCTTACGGTCGGCCTACCTGTTCCGCACGCAGGAATTTTTGTCATACTGGAAGGTGGCGAAAAATTCCGTAGTAAGTACGGTTTGTTGAAAACCTGCAATACTTCATTTTTGCCTTTGATGTAAACGGGTATGGTTTCAGTCATGATTATCTCGGGTTTTCGTTATTGCCGCCGCTGCTTCAGCTTTTTTAGCGGCACGATACGCAGCTTTGCAAGCCTTAACTTTTTCAGGATTAGCAGCACGATACGCGGCTTGATATGCCTTAACTTTTTCAGGATTAGCGGCTTGATATTTAGTTGCGTAAACCTTAAGTTTTTCAGAATTATCCATGTAATATTCAGCTTGACGTGCCTTAATTTTTTCAGAATTAGCCGCGCAATATTTAGCTTGACGTGCATTAACTTTTTCACGATTAGCTGCGTAATATTTAGCTGTGCATGCTTTAGCTTTTTCAGGATTAGCGGCACGATATTTAGTTATTGTTGCTTTTACTTTTTCAGGATTAGCTGCACGATAAGCAGCCTGACGCGCCCTGTTCTTTTCTTTTCTCAAAGCAATTTCTGCATCATCAATTTCGTTTTTATTCATCTTGCTACACCTCGAAGTAATCCGGCAATGGCCGCTTTCGCAAGATTAAGGTCTTTCGGTTTTGCATCATGTTATCCCAGCACTTTTTATGCAGGATTAACGCATTGAACCGGTCAATAATGTCATCCATCAATCGTACATTTATCCACTTTTTCTGTGGATAACCCTGTCATTTATCGCCTACATTCCAGCCTACCCACTTGAAAAATAAAGGCTGGGCTTAGATTGTACAAATATTGGTCAATCCAGCTTCTTAACCTTGGGGGTAATCGGGTAAATATGAATGGGGTCGATTATTTTAGTGCCAGGGCCGTTGTGGAGAGCGTACTCGCCGCCTCTAAGAAAAATTGGAATATCGTCAATACAATCGCGTTCCTTTCGTTTGATGTGCTGCTTTCTGAGATAAAGCAAGCCCACGACGACTAACAAAGTCAGTGTGATTAATTTAACCATTGATGTGTTTATCTCCTGCCAAACAGCTTTTCATATAACCGCGATCCGCACTCAACGGCCACAATACGAGTGATCCACGTATTTCTTTTTTCCACTTGCTGAGTAGGTAAAACAGCCTCCCCTCGATCCAGTCTGATAACTTCCCGATCCGCTTGAGCTGCTTCCAGAATACGAATGGCTTCCAGAACCATCAGTCTCACAGCCTTTCCGCTCCCACTTATCCTTGGCCTTGCCTTCTGCCACTGATTGCCATTGCATGTTTTCTGGACTGTCAACACCGCCACAAGCCAATGCCTGAATATGGTCGATCACATAACCTGGACAAGCACCGTGATTATTTCCGTTACTTGGGCAGGGGTTAGCGTATTTAAACGCGTCTTTGGCCTTCTCGCTGCGTTCCCTGGCATCCAATGATTGAGAGCAGAGTGCAAGGAGCCCAATAATCACTAAGGTAAATAATTTATTTTGGAATTTCACAGCTTACCGGTATGTAATAGAAATTTATGCATAGCCTGTTTGTTTTCACGATTTTCAGTGATTGTTTCTGGGGTAAAGGTCACGTTGCAGTTGATCATACTTTTGTTGACTCTTATCAATAATATTTTGCCTCTTCATTTTATCTAATTTTTGATTCATTTGATTTAAAAGCTTGTCTCTATCAGCGTCCGCAGCGGCTTTTTGATTAGCTGCAATGGCCTCCGCTTCACGTTGTTTATTCGCTTGTTCTTTTTCAAAGTTAATGCGTGCGATTTCTTTATCTTCCGCTTTTCTTACAGCCATATTAGAGGTATGAAGTCCACCGGTACGAAAAGTTGCGCTAACGTCTATCATTGTTATTTTTTATAATTTGAATATCCTAGTTTACATTTAAGTAAAGAAAACGAGCATTTTATTTACTATATAAATAAACTTTATTTTATTGTTTTTTATAGTAAAAACTGGATAATAAACTCAGTCAAATAAACATAGTAAGTAAAATAACACTTTTTAACTTACTTAACTATTTTTAACGCTTGTAGCGTCCGCAAGAGTCACTTTTAGTAATCAGGTCTTTCCTGAACGGTCAGCTACCACCTGAGCGCACGCAGGAATTCCATGATCAATTACTGGCCGTCGGCGTACTACTATAAGCGATAAAGCATGAGCAACATTTATCCATTACTTCCCCGGTTGACCGTCAACGAGCGATTTATTAATGAACTCATATCTGCTCAAGCGCCATGCTTTGGGCTTGGCTTGGTTGAAGAACGGAAACAAGAATGTGGTTTTTTAGCGCTTCGTCTAAACAAATCTATTCCAAAGACATTCACGAATATCGTTTTTCGGTTCGGTCATAGCTTATTTGGGAATGCAGAACTCGAAGTGGTTCATTTCGCTTTCGAAATATACGGATTCGAGACTTACAATGTTTTACTCAACTCTAATAACCCAGTGATAAAATCTGTACTGGCCAAAATGGTCGAGACCGGCGATTACTTTCTTTACGCAATCTTTCCAAATGAAAGAGTAACTACATTCCGGTCCAAAATCGGGCAAGAAACTCTTGGCAGACTCAAGACCAATCTTCAGCGAATCCAGAACTCCAGGATAACCGAAACGCAGTACCAGAAAGCGGTATCAATGTTCGAGAGAAATCCAGAACCACCTGGTAAGCTGCTTAACTGGGTCTGCCGTGATAATATCGAATATCTTGATATCACCAAAAACCGTCTTAAATTGAACCTCGCCGTGCGCCTATAGTCATTTTCAATTAATGTGGTTCCTGGAGGATGTTATCGGGCTGTTCTCAATTAATGTGGGCTCATTCTCATTTAATGTGGTTCCGAAAAACCGATGTAATCGGTTCCTGTGATTTATGTTATCGGGGCCGTTACAGCTAATAATTTAATAAACCCTTTAGAGCAGAAATGAACCCTGCTCTTTCGTATCCATGACGGAAACCCGTTTTCGAGTTATTTTCGCACTACCTAGTGTGTTTTTCTACTGCCTACAAAGCTATCGCACCCGGGTTAAATCATCACCTTGTGTAACAATCTTATCAACGCTCGGCGTTTTAGTAGCTAACGCCGTTTGCAGTCTTGCGTGATCAGCCAGCATCTTGTCTTTTAATTGGTCATGACCGGTTTTCACGGGCGGTAGATTTTTGATAAATTCTACGACCTGGTCAGCTTCCTTAACAAGCCCTTGCTCACGTAAAGCCATTTCAGTAGCAAGCCAGCCTTGTTCGACGTTATCACGAGTTGCACTGAGCTTTTTCTTACCGGACAAATCAGGTTCCACCCCATTCACCAGCTCATTCAGAACGCGCTCTGCACTGGTTTGTAAAAGAGTGGATGGTATAGGCTTGTTTGGTTTGTTTGGCTCATCCTGTGCCCCTGTGCGCCATTTATCAAGTCGTTCTTGATGTTGATGGATCGCCCCTTTAGCGCTGCTTTTAGCCTTGCCACGAATGGCGGCGTGGGTGGCATTGGCTTCGACGCCCTGCTCTCTTAAGGCGTGAGCAAATTGTTCACGCCAAGTTTGCAAGGTGTCTTTGCGGATATACAGCCTTTCCCCGTTTTCACCAACCGCCTTAACAACTAAGTGCACATGCGGGTTTTTGCCGGACTTGGTTTTCTCGTGCTTGGGGTCGGTGGCCGGATCATGTAATACCATCGCGTAGCGGTGACTCAAGGCAAAGTTGTCCCGGGCAAAGCGTTGCGCAGCCGCCAGCACGGCTGGCGGTGGTGTACCGCTAGGCATGGATAGGACAATGTTGTGGACCAGTTTGGCCCGTTGGTCTTTCTCGCCTGGCAAGGGGGCTGGGCGGTGTCGTTGCTTGATAAGGGTGTCCAGTTTCCAGTCGTCGACTAAAAACTGGGACACGGCTTTGCCGTTTAACAAGTCACCCTCATCCGTATGCACATCAAGCTGGCCATGACGGTCAATATAATCAATATGGGCATGGGCCGTACCGGTGTCTCGACCGCCACCGGTAACCTTGACCATCACTTCGGGTGCTTTATTTAAAGTCCGCTGTAAGGCGGCCAGTGACTCGGGGGCTGCAGGATTGAATAACGGTTGTGCACCCGGGCCTTTTTTGCCTTGGCTCCACAACTCAAGTCCTGAGCCGTTTTTATCTCTGGCAATCGCTGCGGTGCGTTTTTTAGGCATGGTCGCTCTCCCAACTGTTCAGGTTGATTTTCACAATGGCGTCTATTTCCTGGCTGGCTTGCCGGGTTAGTTTTTCTGTTTCTTGGAGCAAAGTGGCCAGTTGGTCAGGCAGTGGGGTGTCACCTGCGTGAGCGAGTTTTGCCAGTTGCTTGAGGCTTCGGCCCAGGGCGGCGAGTTGGTTGGAGGTGATACCCAACCGGGCCAGTTCATTTTTTGGCAGGGGGGCATTATGGGTTATCCAGGCGCGTAAAACCAGTTTCATGACTGTGCCGGGTTTCATTTGTCGGGCATGGGCGTAGTGTTTAAGGTGTTGTTCATCACCCGGTAACGGCCAAAAGCTGAGCTGTCCGGTGAGCGCTTGGGGTTCATCGCCCTGCCCTTCTCTAGCGATCGCCAAGGGGGGCGTTGGCAGGTCTTTTATGCCTTCTTCAAGTAAGCGGTCGATCTGCGGCAGTATCAGTTTGGTGACGTCTAGGCGCTGTTTTGCGGCCAGGGCGACCAGGGCCGCTTTTTTGTCGGGGTGGATTCTGAGGTTGAGGGCTACGGCTTTTTTTATGGTCATGGGGGGTGTCCTTTATTATTTCTGATAAATGTAACACATAACACGACGTTAGTCTATCCTGCCCTCTATTATTTGTTTTTTTGTTGCTTTTGGATGCTATATTGAATGATGTTGAAAAGTTTATAGACTTATGGATAAATAATGGATTATTTGATGAACTAGATTTAACAAGTATTGATTTATGCTTATGATTGATTTATTTCTATTGATTAATGTTGATTTAATTGTTTATAATGCTTAAAAATAGTAATTAACGTTAATTTTCACCGGGTACTGAGGGCGTTTCATTGAATGTTGAGGACTTCTTAAAACAAAATAAACCCGCATCCGGCTCTAAGCTTGCGCCCTTCCTTAATGACTTACGGCGCTTGCGTAGCTTGGGTTATTCGTTAAGGCAAGTTAAAAGCTATTTAGAGGCACAGGAGGTTTATGTATCGGTTCAAAACATTTCCGCGTATTTACAAAGGCACCAGGACGATCAAACCCGTCAGATGCCAGCTCAGAATGCCAATAAGACTAACGAAGGCGAAAACACCGCTAAAGAGGATGACGAAGACCACAACCTGACCCGAAGGCAACGGGGTGAAAAAGAGGCCGCAAAATACCTGACGCCCGAAGCCATGAACCCGCTGGTGAAACGAGTCATGGAAAAACAGAAACTTAAGGAGCAAAAAAATGAAAGTAGTCGTGATTAATTATTCTGGAAATGTTGGGAAAAGCACCGTAGCCAGACACTTATTGTCGCCACGCATGAATAACGCCCAGGTGTTTGCGGTCGAGAGTATTAATTCTGATGGTACGGAAGATGAAGCGGTACGTGGCAAGGAATTTGCCGAACTGCTTGAGTCGTTAGCCATACTCGATGATGCCGTGATTGATGTAGGTGCGTCGAACGTCGAGGATTTTGTGGATCTGATGCGGAAATACCGGGGGTCACATGAGGATTTTGATTTCTTTGTCGTGCCCACTGTGTCCAAACAAAAGCAGCAAACCGACACGATTTCAACTATAAAAGACTTGGCTGAGCTGGGTGTACCCGCTAAAAAAATGCGCTTGGTATTTAACATGGTGGAATTTGACGAAAAGCCGGAGCGGATTTTTTCAGGGCTTATCAACTATCATTCTGAAAAAAAGAATTTCACGCTAAAACCGGATGCAATCATCCACATGAACGAGATTTATAGCAAGCTGAAAGGGGCCGAACAAAGCATTGAGGACATTCTAAACAATACAACTGATCTTAAAGAACAGCTCAAGGAGGCGACCGAACCCTCTGAAAAAATAGCTATTACCAAAATGATAGCCATTAAACGGCTGGCCGCAGGCGTGACGGAAGAACTCGATGCGGTTTACAAAACCCTTTTTAAGTAGAAACTGGCTCATGGCAGGAGAAGCAACACCACTAGACGCACTGATAGCGGAAATGCTGGGCGACATTGGCAAATTGCATGATGCTGTCGGCCTATTAACCGGAACAATTCATGAGGCAGGCGCAGATATTAAGGTAACCATCAATCAGCTTGAAGCCGCTGGCGAAAAATACAATCAAGCCGTTCTAGCGGCGAATTTACGTTCTAAAAACGAAATGATTGTTTACCTTAAAGCTGTTTCAGCCACAACCATTGCAAAAACCACTGAGGAACAACGCGAGATCGTTCAAAAGCTAATCCGCGAAGCGGTTGGCAAGGAGATCGTGGCCTTAAAAAAGGCACTATCGGAATCAAGTGCGAATCATCGGGTGCCGTTTTTATCCGGTTGGGGAAGAATAATAATTTGTTGTAGCCTTACGGCGCTTATTGGCAGTGCAATCACAGTTGAGCTAATCCAACGTTTGGGGATTTCTTAATTCAGGTTGCCAACAAAGCACTTGCTTCCTAACTTAAGCGGCCTGTAAACATTACCCAGGGCTATCATTGTGTGCAAATAAGAAAATACAGGCTATTCCAAATGAAAGCAGCCGTTGGCAATCATCAAACTTTACGCATTATGGCGGTCAGCTCACGGCCAATAGCCGCCGGACGCGACTGGCCGCTTTAGAGCGATGAATATTGCAGAATGAAGTTCGGCAATTTGCCATTACTGGCTCAGTTTAATTGGCCATTATCAGTCTTGAGTGGACGTTAATCTTGACGCGTTGTTTACATTTTAATAACCAGAACCGGTTTGGAATACCAAAGCAACTTATTTTTTTAGTTAGTGCTTATAGGTATTTTTACGTATGAGTTTTTGTTTGAATCAGTACAATTTATGATGCAAGTTGGGTATTTTAACGTTTATTCTGACGATCGCTTTCGACCCAAAAGCGACATTGAAACCAGATTTACGAGTGGCAAGTTTCCCACGTAAAGCTGACATTCGATTTTAGCGAACAAACTGGCACTAACGGCCAACCGGCAGCAAAAAAGAATATTATTTATCACCAAACAGAGTAATTATTAGAGGTTTATTGCTATCGATTTGCGACATAGTTAATTTTTGATTAGTTGATATTGGCTTTATTCAGAGTTGTTATCTGGTAAATACGGCTGACGTGATTTGTTATTTATCCTTACGAAATAAAGACAACGTTATGATTTATATCTTCAATGCGTTTGGAAGGGTTGAAATGAAGATGTAGTCAACAGCGGAATAAGTCAGAATAATGACGGATGGATGACAAAATCCTACTAAATCAGTCGGTTGCAATGTTTTTTTATTGAATGTATAAATTCACCCATGCCAAACCTATCGTAAGGTATGGACAGAAAGTCGCGGATCCCATACAAACGGAAAGCCGGACTGCCGAAAGTGACCATCGTTATGATCACAGCGATAGCCCGACCTTTTTCATATCTTTATACGTTAATTGAGTTGGTGAATTAGAGCTATCGATATTCAAAAATTGTTTGGCAAAATCGATTTGCTAAATCTCACTCAAGGAATCAAATGAAAATATCATTCGGTTTAGTAATTGGGCTTTTGATGGTTTGTGTGTCTGAATTATCACAAGCATCGCTAATACAATGGAGTGCAATGGATGGAGGAAATGATCATTGGTATGACATTGTCGCGGCTCCGCAAGGCATCAATTTTAACGACGCAGTAACGGTTTCTGAGAATAAAGGGGGATATCTCGCTACTCCGGACATGCCAGGTGAGTCTATTTTTATCTTCAATAATCTTGTTTCACCAACAGCTAATGGGAATTATCAATATTACTGGTAAATAAAATCGCAGTTTTGCAAGAAAAAATAAATGCTATCGCTCTACCTATGGGATGGCGTTTTACTAATGAAGATGTGCGGGTAAAAATTCAAGAAACTGTATTCGACAACAAGACTGACTGAGTATTAGATTTTTAAGAATGTAGTTAGCTGCTTACGTTTTATTACGAATAGTTTTTTATTTCCAGTGTACTTTAAATAACATTGCTTATGTCAATAGTTCGGACAGTTTTTGTAACTGTTTGATTTTAAAATATTTTAAAAATCTCACTCAAAAAGTTAAAGTTGTTGATTTTCAGATAGTTATTTTTCTACTGACTATCATTTCATGAAAACTGTCCGAACTATTATGTAATCTCTAAAAATTACTTTTTTTAAAATATGGCTTTTTTTACTATACGGGGAAATTAATCATGAAACCGAAGAAAACGCTGATTGCTTCTGCAATCTCTAATCAAATCACAACACGATTCAAACGTCGTAAGATTTCATACCTTGCGTTAGGTGTAGCTATTTCTGCTGCTTTTACTTATACATCACAGGCTCAAGCGTTGCCAAGTAACATAGCTTTAGGAGCAACTTATAAGGTTTTGACGATAGAAACGCTGCCTTTAGCTGGAACGCTGGACAATTATGGTACGCTGTACAATTATAATAAGTTGAACAGCTATGGTACGCTGAACAACAACGGTACGTTGAACAACGACTTGGTGCCAGGAAATATTCTTTCCTCTGCCCTCTACGGTACGCTGACCAACAGCGGTACGCTGAACAACAACGGTACACTAAACAACTACGCCGTTGTAGACCCCAACAATGCAAACCTCTACATACTGAACAACCAAAATACGCTGAACAATAATGGTGTGTTTAACAACTACGGTACGATGAAAACCGACTCCAGCGGCACACTGACCAACAATTCCGGCGGCACACTGACCAACTACAGCAGCGGTAAGCTGTATAACTTCGGTACGCTGGACAATCAAGGTACGCTGAATAACTATGCCAGTGGTGCCGTCATCGGCTACTTAAACAACAAGGGTACGCTGGACAACACAGGTACGCTGAATAACTCAGGCAACTTGGTTAACCAAGGTACGCTGACCAACGCCAATGGTCGTACGTTGAACAATCAAGGTACACTAGACAATAGGGTAGCACTGAACAACTCAGGTACGCTGACTAACAGCTATGATTTGGAAAACGAAGGCACATTGACCAACATCGATGCACTGACCAATAACTATTTTTTTAGAAACCAAGGCACCCTTAACAACAACGGTACGCTAACTAACAATGGTACGCTGATCAACATCAGTGGGCCGTATATCAATACGCTGAACAATATCGGTAATTTGATCAACGCCGCCGGTGGTACGCTGAAAAACTCGTTAGGTACACTGACCAATAAAGGTACGCTGACCAACAACGGCTCGCTGATCAACGATATATCCAGTACACTGACTAACACCGGAACGCTAACTAACACTGGAACGCTAACTAACAATAACAAGAGCACGATCACCGATTCTGGCACGATAATAGGTGAAGGGAAATTTAGCAATAGCGGCACACTGACCATCACATCAGGCGGGTATGCATCTTTTGGAAGCGCTACCAATCTAGTATCAGGAACGCTCAGTGGTGGAACATGGAACATTATTGCCGGAACTGGTACGGCTATGTTGTTTATAGGTAACGGTATACCGTCATCTTTCGGACCTCTTTTAGATTACATTAGCACGAATGCCGCAACCGTACTGCTGAGCGGAGCAGGTGCCCGGTTTATTCAATTAGAGCGTCTTCAGAACAATCGCGGCTCACTTACTATCGCATCGGGAGCCGGATTCCAAAACACCGGTACGCTAAACAATGGCGGTGGTTCGGTGAATACGTTGACCAACGGCGCTGATCTGACCATCTCCGGAGGTATGCTGACAAACAATGTCGGTAGCACGCTGAATAACAAAAGCATAATGAACGCTGGCTTTATACCAGTGGGCAGCAGGCTGACGAACTCATCCGGCGGCACTTTGAACAACAACGGTACGTTGACCAACGACAACAACAGTACGCTGAGCAACAAGACCAACAGTATCTTTAACAACACAGGCAAGCTGAGCAACGCCGGTAAAATCAACAATAGTGCTATCTTCGTAGTCACACAGACAGGCATTGTTGACAATACGGGTTCTATCACGCAAACGGCTGGAGACTTGACTTTAGACGGGAGTATTTCGCAAAAAAGCGTTGCAATAAATGGCGGTGTACTCAATGGCACTGGATCACTCACAACATTAGCCGGACTTAATGTAGGCGCTGGCGGCTCTGTCAATCCAGGTCATGTGGGCGCTCCGGGTGAGCTCACGGTGAATGGAGGCGTTACTTTCTCCTCTGGCGGCATCCTGAATATCGGGATAAATGACGCGACCCATTTCGGTTTTCTTGACGTCAAAGGTATAGCCAACTTTACTCAAGGAAGCCATATAGCTTTCAATTTTGGAGGAACCGACCCTTTATCTTTGGCGGGTTACAGCTTCACCGTGTTGAGTGCGGGAAGTATTTCAAACAATGCGCTGAATTTACTGAGTTTTAGCGGATTTAATAATTTGACAGAAAATGCTACCCTCACCTGGAATGGTAATGTTGAAAGCCTGAACATTAACTTTGTCTCGGTAGCGGCTGTGCCGGTTCCTGCGGCAGCTTGGCTCTTCGGCACGGCTCTAATGGGTTTTATCGGTTTTAATCGCAGCAAACATATACAATCTGTCTAATTGACATTGATAACTTAACTAGCCATAAATGTGGAGTCAAAATGAAAAAAATATACTTTTTAGTAATAGTAGTTTTATTCTCGTTGGATATGACGCAGGTGCAGGCCAACACTGTTCTGATTCAGGATACTTCCCTTAACAAAATATCTATTTCACCTGTTAATCATCTTTATAACTACCATGGAATCACATCAAGTATTATTAGTCCTAGCACCACTATAACGGCTGCCGAGTTACAAAACACTAATTTATTTGTTTCCTATTTACCTGCCCAGTCATACACATCACCTGAAATAGGCGCTCTTAAAGATTTTTTAAATCAGGGAGGACGTATTCTATTTATGGGCGATTATGGTTTTGCTAATTATAGCGTTAATGTTCTATACAACAAGGCGATTAATGCTGATATAAGCGCCCTAGGTGGCACAATGGCATCTGATGATCTTTCTTATGATTCGGCACATTTGACAGCAACTGTATCAAATGAGCAGATACTTCCCAGTTTTTTGACGACTGGGGTTAACTCGTTTAGTTATGCTGCAATTTCAGGTATCACTGGTAGCGGATTTTCCAAGTTTTTTTTAGGTACTGATCTTAGTACTGTGTTCGGTGCTTATCAGCAAGTTGGGCAAGGGGGAATTGTTCTGCTAACTGATATGACAAATATTCAAAGTATTGGGTCATCATACGGTAATGGTCAGTTCTATTTAAATGTTGCCACTGCCGGTGCGCCAGTGCCGTTGCCAGCTGCTATCTGGCTGTTCGGTTCGGCATTTGTTGGTTGCATTGGCATTTCGCGTCGCAAATCGTAGTAACACAAATTTAAATCTTAGCCGGGTCGGGCATAAATAGCATGCCCGACGCCTATGACTGCTTTGGGTTTTAATGTTAAGCTAAACATTGCGGTGTCTAGGCATGAACCATGTGTAGTACATAGGTACTTGCTTGCCGAGAAGCCTTATTTCATTGATCCACAGAGAGATGAAAGCTTATTTTCTGAACATAGTCTTTTCCTTGTCCTGAAGAAAAATACACACTCTATCTGGAAATAGTAATGAATTTTACCCACCTTCATTTAGTAGATGGTCAACCCGGTTATAAAGAATAAAGCACTGGTGAGTTTCCATGACCCCGACAAAAGAATTGGCCGCTATTACTCACCCAATGGAGTTCCTTCAGACTTACACATAGTGGTCGCTTGCAGCGCGTCACGACTGTCCGGTTTAGGGAAGCGTAAATTCATAGCTGACCGGCAGCTATGGGTCGATTTTTGACGATCAACTAACTATCATTTTACTTATTCTGAGTGGCTGCTTTGAGTTTTTTCAAGCTACAAATTTTTGTATGGTATTTAGATCAGTGTTAAAAAAAGGCCATTGTTGAATAACCTCTAACATTGTTTAATTGAAAATATTAACAATATTCCCTCGGGACAAAAACATCAAAAGACCATCATATAGGTGCATTATCAGGAAGGCTGAGAAGCTAAAAATACCAAACCCGTAAGTAAGTCTTTGATCGTGAGGATGACTGAATAGGCATATTATAAAAGCGATTAGCATTAACCCTGATAATGGCTTACAAACTAAGAAAAGTAGTGGTCGAAACCAAAGTAATAACGTTAATACAATGGTTCTTAAACATTCGATCAGAAAAATTAGGACATTTAAAACTATATTCCAGGGTAAAAACTGAACATTTTTATGTTCAACATAACGATGTGTTACGTCGAGAATCGCCTCGGATGGAATCACTCTTTTTGTTTTTGAAAATTTTACTACGTTGCTCATTTTAGTACCTTGCTATTCTTGTTTACGTTTAATAAACCGTTACAGCTAACTCTTAATGCCTTGCTCCTGGTTTGTGTATCTCCACAAAAGGCGCGAATGCGGCTGAAGCTGCGCTGCGTTCGTCTTCGGTTAAACCTTCGCTCATACAAAAATCGAATAAATCTAACGCCAAATTTTGATCTGCTTTAGCTAATCTATTAAGTGTTGATAAATCGAATTCAATATCACCTAGAAGCGATGTAGCGAACGCCGCCAGCGTATAAGCGGCTTCACAAGAATAATCAGAAGCTACATGCTGAAAAATTCGTTCAAATTCCCCTGCTAATGGAGGTTTATCATTAATGATTCGGTAAACGGCATTTTTTTCTGTCATTTTAGTACCTACCTATAAAAAGTTATATAAAATGAAATTTTCGCGTCCGCGAAAATTTATTATTTTTTCCAAAAAGATTAATTTCGACTTTTCCATATTCACCGTCAAGCATTACGCTTAAATTAAATACTTTGGCTGGTTTTTCAACCACATTACCAACTCAATAACTAGAACCGCCAAAATATCCCGACTTGAACTTAATATTTAACTTTTTTAATTTATCAATTAGTTCAATAGTTGTTTTATTTAATGGCCTCATGGTAATCACTTTTACGGCTTTTTAAGCGGAACTCTTTTCAGTCATTGCATGGTCGATAATAAGCTTGTAACCTTGTTCTTCAATTTCCGCTTTCTTCTGTATCATGGCTTGCTCATCTATAGCACAGTCCCATTGTGACGATCCTTCTTTATGCAAATTAGTTTTAATCAAGTTAGGTAACGATCATCTATTGTTCCTCAAATAATTAAAAAACTCATGTAGCTTATTATCCGGTTTTCGCTTTAATTGTCAAGCGTTATGGCTTGTCAAAAGTAAAATAGATAGTTTTTTTATTTAGTTTTCTTTTCGCTTTGAGTGGCAAAGCTTTTAATTACATCAGTCTGACCTATAACTTGAGTACGTAGGGCGTCAAGTTCGCCAGTAGTTCGGCTAAGTTGTGTGGTGAGCTCTCTGATCTCTTGACGCGTAGCGGTCAAATCAGTCTCTAAGGTTTGCTTGTCATTTTCAAGCTTACTTATGATTCCTGCGTTGCTGATCTTCTGTTCCTTTAACAGTTCAGTTAGACGTGAGACTTCGGCTGTGGCTGTGGCAGCCTCTTCAACTTTTATCCGTTCGCGGACGTTGGTTGCATCGATCTTTTGTTCGGCCTCGGCAAGTTGCCGTGTAAAGTCAGTGGTAAGCCTAGTGATTTCTGCGGTATGTTGGTTGCGTGAGGCCTCGGCTTCGAAATGAACATTAGCAAGTTCCGTTTGTTGTGCTTCAATCTGTTGCCGCATCTGTTCAGCTGTAGCAGATAAGGCCGCTTCCCGTGCTACGGAAGTTGTAGCCGCTTGTTGTGAAGCCGTGAGTGTTGCTGCAAGATCAGCTTCCGCTTTTTCAATTTTTGCGTTATCGGCTTCACCTTCGCTTTCTAACTGCTCAATTGCTTCAACTGCTTCATCTAAGCGTCGCTTGATGGCCTTAATTTCAGTGTCAGCTTTCTCGCGAATAGCGGCAATTTCCTTGCTCGCTTCACTGGCGGCGGCTTGCCAGCATTGAGAAAATGCGGTTTTAACGTTATCCGGCATTTCAAAGATGATCGGTAATGGCGCAGCGTGTCGTGTTTCTTGCCAGGCATCTATATGTTTATAAATAGTTGTGAGACTTCCTCCACCCAATGCGTCGCGCAAGGTTGTAGGCGTAACCTCTTTTCCGCTTGTAGCTAAGGTGTTGGCGGCTTGAAAAACCTCTTCTTGAGTATGTAATGCTTTGCGTCCCATAAACACCTCTAATATAAATGATAAGATAAAATAAGATATTACTTTTTACGTTATCTTATTTTATCAAACATATTAATAATTATCATTAAAATTTAGTAATTAAATTTGTATCTTTCACGTAAGCCGGTGAGTTATCAATATCGATCTTTAATTAACTGCTTTAAATTCCAATTATCGTGTAATTCCAATTGTCACGACTCTTTAAAGTAATTTCAGACACCCAGATCTCTAGGATTTTAAGTTGACCCCACTTTGAATACCATGCGTAAATTTGTGCGTGGAAATAGAGTCTCCGTTGCATTGAGCTCGGTGCAAAGTTTTTCAATGACCTTGTCAGACATTACATTCGCTGAATGATGAAGACGGATGG
>Ga0208495_1000388_pt1 | contig 15729 bp, 13 predicted proteins | sample CryBogmetaGMA14M_FD_184551 | JGI IMG/M metagenome (GOLD analysis project Ga0208495, IMG submission 184551) | Freshwater microbial communities from Crystal Bog, Wisconsin, USA - MA14M (SPAdes) | ecosystem: Environmental > Aquatic > Freshwater > Lake | place: Crystal Bog, Wisconsin, USA...
GTAGAGCCCGGTTTGCGTGTAGACATCATAGCCTTGACTATTCTGCCTATTATTGTTGCCGCCGGAATTGCAGGAAGCGACTAGTCCGGAGCAAATTACCACAATCGCCAAGAAATAGACAATGCTCGGTAAACGTCTGCCTCTGTTACTCATTGGACAAATTGGTGCTGTTGTCATGAACACCCTCCTTGTGGCCTGCCCCCAATAACGGCGCCACTAAATAACAGCGGGAAATGTATTCGTCTGGAGCCTAGTAGTCTTTCCGCATCACGAATGAGCGGGTGGTATTCGCCGCCGGCACGACCTGGTCGGGGCGCATCATCTCGTTGTCCTCATGGTCCACGATGTGGCAGTGCCAGACGTAGTCGAACGAAGCCCCCGCCCTGAAGGGTATGGCGTCGTTGGGCAAGAAGGCGTAGCGCAGTAATGGTGAATCCGCTGGGGTATCAGCCGGGACGTCGGTAGGCGCCCAGCGCACCACAAAGCGGGTTACCATGTTAGGTGGGGCTAGCACGGTGTCCTTCCAGCCGGCCTCGTTGGGGTAGGGCGGCGAGGCCGTTCCATTCAGCGCGACGGCTACGTCAGGGTTCCCACCGTACTTGCCGGAAGCTGGAGTATATGGCAGAGGCGGCCCGGCGCCAGGTTTGAACACCCCGTCCGAGAAGGCCGCGTTGTAAAGCGTGACGTATTTATCTGTTTCAAAGGACTGGCGGTTCATGAGTTGGAACTGCGCCAGGTGAGTGTGGATGGGGTGAGCGTCCATGGTGAGGTTCACAATTTCCCAAACCTCGGTTGTGCCTTCCACAGGCAGTTCGCTCAGGTAGTTGCCGAGTCCGTCCTTCGTCCAGGTGGGCTGGTCGGCTGGGGTCACCATGTCATTAGGGTTGACCTCATTCGGCTGACGACCTGTCCAGCGGGTATTGTTCACCAGAATCTCGAGCGGACCACCTGACCACTGGATGCCATCCGCTGTAATCTTCGTCTCGCGCGCAATCTCATTCAGGGTGAGCTGGCGTATCAGTGTCGGGGTTACCCCTGAAGCGAGGGTGCCAGCCGAGGGGTTTACCAGACGCACGATGGCTGAGTCGCCGCTACGGATGGCTGCCCCGCTGGCAGGGTCAAAACTAGTGTCGGTCGCCGCGGCACCCGCCACTACCCTGAACTGCAACACCTGGCCTGTGGTGTTCGGATCTGCAACGGCCTGGCTTCCAAGCACACCCCCGAAGGGCTCGTCAGGGCCGACGTTGTTCAGCACCAATGTTGCTTCCGGGGCCAACCCCGCAAAGTCCACGATGATTTCGGCCCGCTCGCCAGGCATGATGACTAGCGGGTCCACTGCCACCGGTTTATCGAGATAGCCCTGGTCGGTCGCAATCTGCCAGATAGACGGGGTCGTGTCGTTGCCCTGGAAGGTCAGGGCCCAAGTGCGAGCGTTGGAACCGTTGATAATCAGGAAACGATAGCGCTGGGCTTTCACTTCGAGGTAAGGCCATACCTTGCCATTGACACACACGGTATTACCGAAGAACTCGGGCACCCACCATCTATGCTCCGGGTTTAGGGCTGGGCTCAGGGGATCGAGAGGACCGGAAGGGAAGTATAGCTGGCCGTCGGTGTCGAACATACGGTCCTGGATGACCAGCGGGATCAGGGCGTCTTCAGCTGCGTTGGGCCCGAGGGCACCGGCCCTGAGCCCGGTCGCGTTCAAGCCCGGCGGCAGGGTGAGCCCGGGGTCGATGAGCAGATAGCCGCCGGCCAGGCCGCAATACACGTTGAGGCGCGTGGCGCCCAGGGTGTGGTCGTGGAACCAGATGGGGGCTGCCTCCTGCACATTGGGGTAGCGGTAGATGCAATAGTTGCCATTGGTGTTCAAGTCCTTCGAATAGAAGGCGGGGCCATGTTGGCCGGAAGAAGTAAACCAAGAATCCGGGCCTCCGTCGATGGCCGCCGGGTCCTCCGCCCCGTGCAGGTGTACGGCGGCGGGGATAGCCCCGCTATAGTGGTCCGGGTTGCCGACCCAGGCGGGGTCCGCGGCAGGGTGAGGCTTGTAGCGGTCCACCATGTTCGGGTTTGCCCAATGCAGACTCTGGTCGATGGCATTCAGGTATGCGAGTACTTTGGTGGACTTGGTCGTACCCAGGTTATTGGTAAACTTGAACTCGGTGGGCGTGCCTCTGGTAGCTACCACCACCGGACCGGTGTAAGTATCGCGCACCTTTTTGGTGTCGGTGCCAGCATTGACGTAACCCCAGACCCAGGTGCCGGCGTAGGCGCCTCCGTTGAAGTTGCGGGGAAGCATGTTAGCGCGGAACTCCCGCATCTCGAATTGGATCTGTCCTGTACCCGCCACAACGGTCTGGATGGTTCCACCTGCCGCATCCAACTTTGGTAGCGGGTCAACAAAATGAGGGATAGCACTTCCGGGGAGCGGTTTCTGTCTCCCTGCACCCCCCGCAACAGGCGACTGCCCGGATGTAGAATTATTAGTGCAAGCGTTTAGTAGCGGCATTCCCGCCGCCGCGCTTAGCCCCACCCCAGCAAGGCCTACCGTCTTCAGAAAATCACGCCGGCTGATCTGCTGCATTATTCTGTACCCCCTTTAGATTTATGTATTAAAATAAAATCATACCAACGAATAATAGCACAGCGGGGGTATAGAATCGATGAAATTATTTGGCTAAATACTAATTTTTATAATGTAAAACATAATTAGGTATCAATTATCCCTAATTTTGAGCGGAGGGGTGTACGGTGCTTCCTCTTCACACAAATTTGTATATTTTGTTGTTTTGGATCTGTCCAGGCTACTTTGGTTGCTAAGACATGATGAAGATCTGGTTGAAGACAAGGGAAAGGCCCCGGACATCCGAGGCCTTTTAAGAGTGAGAATTGGATACCGCTTACCAGCGCTATCAGGTGGGTTAGGGATGAGGTATTACTGGACTGGCGACGACGTTGAAGACGGAACCATCAACCTCGACGTCGGCAAAAGCATTCGTATTGTCGGCATTGGTATACGTGAAACCGACTATATTGTCCGGGCCGACGAAGAGCCAAGCGAGAGCGACGTTGTCTCCGCTGGTGTAGACCTGATAGTAGAATCCCGGAGTTGGTGTGCTAATACCTGTTTCGATATCGGTGCCGCTGAGGGCGCCAGCACCCATTGAATTGGCAAAAGCGTAGGCGGTAATATTGCCGGTGCCGCCATCCCCTACCCCGGCGATGGCCACGGCTTCCGCAAGGCCACCATTGGTGGCGGTGGCATTGGCTACCGCGTTGGTAGTGGGGTCGGTACCGGATCCGAGATAAGTACCGGCAATTGCGAATGCTTCGCTGCCGTTAGTCGCGTTAGCGTTGGCAGTGGAATCGGCCGTGCCGGAACTGTTATCGTCAATGGTGGAGATGGCTCGAGCGTGAGCCAAAGAATCCGTGCCGGTAGTGGCATCAGCAATGTCAACGGCACTGCCGGAACTGCCATCGTCCATGTAAGCATCTGCTTCAGCCCAGGAGCCGCCATGACTCACATCTGTAAGTTGCTCATCCGGTGCCGTGACTTGGGCAGTGGCATGGGCGCTCCCCGGACCAGTTATGAACCCTGCATAGACCGCCTGGCTCATAACGAGCACCGCGCCCAGGGCAGCCAACGCGGCTAGAATCCCCAGAACCGCTCGTCTTTTCATCTTCTAGCTCTCCTTAAAAACTAAAACCTATTGATCGTCGTAATTCCTGTGTCACTATATACTGCAATACTACTACGACTTTCACGGGAAATCAACAGGCATAGAAAAGAAAAAAGGGTTCAGCTATAATCATGCTTGCTCTTGGTATTGGTACTAGTCTTTTACGTAGCAGTGATATCATTCATGATTAATGGATTAAGGACTAGAGTGTATTAAGATAACTCAAGTCCTGGTTACTTGCATATTCTTGATCTGGGCTTAGTACTTAATTGTGAGCAAGCTGTCCCAATACACCCGAGTTCGGCTTTCCCTTCTGCTCGCAGCATTGCTCCAAGTCTTCAGGGGTATCGATGTCCGCTGAAAAAGCCGCTGAATCCGACTCCAGCATATCAAATCTCAAATTCAGTGCCACATAAAGCGCCTGGCGCATTTTTTCCAGCGTCAGTTTGCGGCGCAGCAGGTCCAAGGCCAGTTTATGCGCAACCAAGCTCTGGTGTTTCTTTGCCAGCCTCTTGAGAAACATACTGTAGATGAGTAGCGGCCAGGCAAGTAACCAGCGGCGGCGTTGCCTTAAACTGTCTACAATATCAGAGGCTCCGTCTATCAGCCTGCCGTCCCGATCAAATACCGCTACCCGGCGCTTGCCATCAACCTCCTGCTGAAATCCCAGAATCCTACTGCTGATGAAATTGATATTTTGCGGGGTAAAAACGTCATCCAGATCATTGACGTACATGCGGAAGAAGCGACGTCCTGGCAAACTCGCCTTGAGGTACCTGCTGGGAATAGCCGTTACGCATATATCCGCGTCGCGGCTCTGGTTTTGCTGGATAAGATGGTTGAAATCGGCTGCCCTGGCCAGGGGGATATCGCAGGGCACCAGCATCACGTTAAGCTCTCGAAATCTGTCCTCACCATAGTAGTCCAGTAGCTTCTCGATGCCGCACAATACGCTATCGGCAAGCGTGGGGTTCTCTTCCGGGCAAACAGCAAACAGGTTTTTTTCACCCGGTGCTAACAAGCGCTCCAGTCCTTCGTCCTCCGCCTGGACGATAACCACCTTTTCCGCGTCCGACGCCTGGAGCGCACGCAGTACGTAATCAGCCATGTAGGCGCCGTTCAAAGGCAGGAGCGCCTTATACTTCAAGCCGCTCAGCGGGAAGGTACTGGCGCTGCCGCGGGCGATAAGCACTGCCACAACCGGCTTCGGCATGATGATTTAAATCTTACTATCAAACACCGAGTGAAAGGCTTTAATTCTTGGCCACCGATACTGTCTTGGGCAGCGTACCATCGAAATGCATCTGGCCGTTTGAGATGCTGAAGTTATTGCACGTGAAACCGGGGATACTGAGTGCATCGTTCTGCAGCAGATTGAGCAAGTCGGATTTGCGGTCGTTTATCGTACTAGCCGGTATTGGGATACGCCCGAGTTTCATAGAAAGGCACTCAAAGGTGATGTTGCCGTTTACCACCGAGCCTGTTCCTTCTACATAGAACGGCATATTATTCTGGATGACGGCATATTTGCTCACCTGTGTCAAAGCCGTGTTATAGTCCTCTTCGGAAAGACCACGAGCCAATGCATAGTTTTTAAGTACATCCAATTTGAGCATGCCGGAAACCTCGGCGGTGTTGTCAGCATTGAAGCGCACCTGCACATCCGAAAGCGGGAAGTACACCCAGCTATTGCCGTTAATCAGGGCGGTCACTTCCGACTGGGTGAGGTTGAAATTGGCAGGCTTAGTGCCTGAGAACGCCAGACTCTGGCTTGGGGGAGAGTTGGCCGGTAGAGCGATGTGTTGCACGCCTCCCTTTGCCATGCCGCTGGCACTGTCGGCTGCAGTGTACGTGACACCTAGACCTATGGGCTTGTTGGAACCAAAAATGGTGGAAATGCCGGGAACCAGACCAAAATAGCCGCCTATCAGCGCTATTACAACCACCACCGCCACGATTCCAACGAAACAACCGGATAGTACTTTCATACTGCCTCCCTTTTAAGCACTATTTAACCGGAATTCCCCATATTAACTCATAGTGTGCCAGACTCATATCGTTTTGGTTTTGACACCGATGATATGCCTAGGTTATCTGTTTGTCAATCTGCTTCACTTGAGATGCTCGATAACGTACTATGCAAACATCTTATTACAATCGGGGCGGATAAGGGCTACGGCACACGGGGTTTTGTAACGGCCTGCAGGGATATAAACGTCACGCCGAACGTGGCTCGCAGGTGGTTGTTCATAGTGGAGTTAATGATGACAAGTGATAACAAAGATCCATTACTACAACTCTCAGTATCACCTGTTGTCAACTGATTACAGAAATGTTCATCGCACCGTACTGGCAGATATAAGTGCTAAATATACAGAGGAACCCCCAATAAACAACCTACTGCCGCAAAGTTGTGTTACCCTCTCTATCCCTGGAACATCTGTGTCCCAGTGTATATAGAGATACAACCGGCTTGACTATGTGGTTCATAATGTATTCATTCAGGTTATTAAGGAGGTAATGAGTTGTCATTACGCTGCCAAAACTGTGGTAGACAAATAGCCCAAACAGACGCCTTTTGCAAATCCTGCGGGGCCCCTAATGGTGCTCGCATGGCTTCGTATCAAGCCTACCCATATCCAACTCCTTATAATCAAAGGTTGACATCTCGAAAAAGCAAGACAGTTTCTATTCTGCTGGCATTCTTTCTTACCTTCTGGACATGGCTATATACTTACAAGCGCGACGGAGGGAAATTCTGGTTCGGTCTAATATTAAGCTGCCTCCCCGGGTTGATTGCAGCAATTCGCCTAGAATTCTATATCTCAACTGTTCCATGGTTGCCGGATAACTTGTTTATAGCTTTAAGCTATATTCTCCCCATGCTTATTTGGTTATGGGCTATAGCCGACACTGTAGGGAAGAGACAAGAGTGGTACTACTACTATTAGAAATCTCGATAGAAGCTACCCAATAATTGATTGTTACCTAAGGTTTACCGCCGCTTGATTGTTGCTCGAACAGGACAACCTAGGAGTATGTTTTGCATACTTATTACCAAAAGCAATGTAATCCTCAATGTTTGCCATTCCACGCACATAGAGGTGTGTCCAAGTTACTAGACGCACCTCTATATGAATTAATACTGCTTAACAAGCTGCATATATAGGAATAAGTATTTTAATGTATGTCGCGGTGCCTTCGGATAAACAGCTACTATTCCATTAATTAAATTTGTGCGTTCCAAGCGCGGAGTTGTTCCTTTAGATTATCTTTTATATCTTCCTTAGGCGACACCTTTGCAAGTGACACTTTATATACGATTTGTCCGTTTTCTACGATTTCTAGTGCCTGTTTCACCTCTGAAAAAGACATCAACTTTTGAATAAGATCGATAGGCTTTCGTAAAAGTACTGATAACGTGTTCTTATCAATTTCTTTGTTTACTACAGCGGCTCCAACTTCTGATTGCAGTTCCATGCGGACTTTAAGAGCTTCGATTTCATCTGCTTCGCCCGAAGCAATTTGTATTTCTACCCATTTTCTTTCATTAGGGGTTTCTTCCATAGTCATGGTGCAGGCTTTAGGCGTGACAGCCGCCTGTTTTTGATTCTGAGGTGTTGTCATTTGTCCCGGAACACTTGCTCCCTCAGAACTGGGCTTTGTTTGATGCTCCGTTGAACTGACTGCCGAGACGGTTGTTTCCCGTTTCTTTAATTCTACTAACTGTTTTTCAAAATCAGATTCAAATGCTGCAGCCCGCCGTTTTAAGTCCTCGGCCTGAGCCCGCATCTCTTTATTCAAGAGTCCACCCATGCCTCTTAATTGTGTTATCAGATTGTCTTTTATCTCTTTGACCCATGCCTCAACCTGAATTTGAGCCTGATGCTTGAGGAATTCTGTTTCCTTCTGGGAATTGGCAATAGTTTCCTTCCTCTTTTCTTCTATGAATTTAGCGGCTTTCTCTTCTGCACTAGAAACTATAGCCCTGGCGTCTGCGGTAGCCCGTTCCTTTGCCTCTTTCTCTTTTTCTTCAATATATTGTGTTGCTTGTTCTTCTGCCTTTAACAATATTCCTGTGGCTTCAGCGGCCGCCTGCTCCCTAGCTTCTTTTTTCGTTTGTTCAGCCCACTCATCTGCTTCCTTGGCGATTTTCTCAATGAAGCGTGTGAGAGTCGGCGAGTTATCCTGGTGTTTTGCCAGCTCGTTGCGTTCTTCAATGATGGTCTGTATTAACGGGAGAACATCGTTCTCATCCAGCCCCATTTTCACTCGCTTAATAATGTGCCCATTTATAACTACATCCTGGCTTTTATCGTCTCTCGGCATTTTCTTCTCCTCTTCAGTTGCTTTCTATTTGAACGGTGTATTAAAAACACTATAACAATTCTCAGCTCCGTCTCAACCTGAATACATAATACATTTCGTGATCGTCTAATCGCAGGTCTCTAGTAATCGCCTAACCACAATCATGCCTTGTCGCTCACATTCATGCTACACAGAATGGCTATGGTAATTATATTGGTTAAAAGGAAGGAGTACAAGCCCCCTTGATATTACAATTTTTTCCGGTTGTGGCACCATAGGACAATCAATATTTGAAGGCAAATTGAATAGATTGCTAAGATGATAGTTCAGCACAAGAGAGTCTAACTAGGCTAACGCGAAAAGCTATCCCTAATTGATTTTGGATTTCAAATCCTCTGATGCACTACAAGCGTTTAAAATAATGAGTCAGCTTAAAGATTCACAACTATATCGAACGACTCCAACTGTTGAGGAGGCTTGCTGGGTACATATAATGTAATCTGGAATGTGCCTATCTTAAGTGCCTTAAAAAGAAACGCATTAGGTCCAAAGGGATTAGGTTCATTGCCTGATCCTGGAACTGTTTTAGTCTCCAATAATGAGAATGCACTCAAATCTATGTTCTGCCACCCCCAGCCAAAGAGAGGGGTAGGTGGAAGCATAATCGAGAAGGTTTCATTTACTCGGGTCATTATTGGGCTGTTTGAGTCTCTATAAACCGACACGCCCGGCCAAGGATCAGGGTTTTGCACCAAAGGTGATTCAATTTGCACCTGTTTAGTATATGAATATTCGGTTCCACTTTCCAGGTTGCCTTCTATTATCAAGGGGTAAGAAACATTATCTGAGAATCCTCCGCCGATTAGGGTGAGTTGGGTACCAATGGTTTTATCAGACAGCAGCGGATTCGAAGGAGTAACTTCAAAATTGAAGATAAAGGGCGTACTGGACGGACCCGCCCGGATTATTCCAAGACTGGCCTTCAAAGAAACAACGGGTTCGCTGGACACATTTTCAGGGTTATCTCCACCACGGGCCCGCCCGGGTTAAACGGAGGAATGGGTCCCAGTACGGACACGACTTCAATCGGCTGTTGACTAGTTGTGCTCGACGCTCCAGTGCAGGCGGCCAGTATCATGGCAACAATGCTTAGAATAGCAATTATTAAAATTAGAGTTTTTATTTTGCCAGAACCTTTTCTGTTCCCTAATCATTCGTCTGAGTTGACTTAAAGATTTGTTTACTATTGCCTCCTCTTTGGAGAGATTATTTCGGCATCAGTACAGTCTATGAAATAAGTTATATCATCAGTTCTTGGCATCGGTTAACTATTTCGCTAATCACTTGTTCCGGTGATTTGCCTACTAGATGAACAATTATATGGGAATACTTGGAATAGAGAGGTCGTCTCTCATCGTAAATCTCTCTTAAGGATTTACTCTTAAACCCTATTATACCTCTAGTGGAGGCATTTTTTAGTTTTCCCTCGATATTTTCAAAAGTGTCATCCAAGTATATCAGAACAGACTTGTGCTTCAGATATTCCATGAGGTCAGCGTGATAAATAATGCTCCCCCCAGGAGCAATAACCCTGCGATTCATGCCTATTTCATACATACTCTGCTTTTCCAGCTGAAGCAAAGCCTGCTCTCCACTAGAATTGATTATATCCTGGACTGTCTTGCCATACTTTTCTCGGATGTATTCATCCAGGTCCGTGAAACTGAACCCTAGTGTTTTGGCCAAAGCTGAACCGATGGTGGATTTACCTGCGCCAGCCATGCCAATCAAGACGACGCCTTCTTTCCAACTCATATGAATACAGAATAGTGGCTAAGAGGACGGGACGTCAATAGTTGGTTTCTTTGGTGGTTCCTTTGAACAATGGCAACAAACATCCATCTTCACTCGTGCTCTCACTTGTACACCTTTGTTTGCACCTATAAGATAAACCCTTCTCAATATTATTTTGTGACTTCGGGCATGTTGTAAAGGAATTCCTTTTCGCATAAAGTATTAGTAACAATAGACCCCGGTTCACTTGCCGAAATAAGAACCCTCTTTTAGGGTACTATATAAGGAAATCCGCTGAATACCCATTAGCAAGCTTCCCAAGATGAAAGCGGTCCTTTTCGCGCTATGGCGAATGGAAGATACCCTAAACTTTGCTACAGGGTCATGCACTTTGAGCGATCGACTGATTAAAGGTGGCAACAATAAATGTGTCGGAGGAGTACCATGAAAAGCAGCGCGAGTGGTGATCTGCAGCCCATAATACTTCCTGAACCGGTTTTTAACCGGTGCGGGACAGTCTTCGAAGCTCTGAAAATGAGAGAAACTTCACGATCCCTCAGCGACAAAAAGATCTCATTGCAGATTCTGTCGGATATCCTCTGGGCTGCGCAGGGAGTCAATCGCGTCCAAGGACCTTTTGGAGGCCCGGGCCTGACTGCGGGATCTGCGAGTAATTCACAGGAGATCTGTGTGTATGTTGCCATGGAGGAAGGGACGTACTTGTATGAACCTGATTCTCACAAGATGACTCCGGTTGTAGCCGGTGACAGTCGCGCTCTGGCGATCGGCCCAGGACAGGGAATGGCGGGTGCAAACGCACCCATCCGTTTCATCTACGTCGTGGATATCGATAGGTTTAAGAATGCAGGGTTCCAAGAGCCAGGACTCTATGATCCGGAGATTCAGAAATCATATTACTTTGTTGACACGGGCCTTATCGCACAAAATGTCTATCTGGCATCTTCTTCTTTGGGACTGGCTTCGTGGTTTCACAACTGCAATAAGGGGAAACTCACAAAAAGGCTCAGATTAAAGCCCCATCAGCGGGCACTTTTCGGGCAGAGTGTTGGGTATGTTGACGATTGAACAGGTTCTGCTTGTGATTATCTCCTAATCGCACCGAGTCGACAAATTTATGTTAAGAACATTGAGGTTAAAAATCCAAGAACGAACCTAGCGGTTCAACATGCTCATCATAGCTTCAGGATAGCGGGCTCCTGCGGCGGCACCGTATGGGAAAATTGCATTTAAACGCGCCAAATCATCGTTAGACATACGAATACCAACAGCTGCAGTATTTTCATTCAGATACTTGACGTGTTTGGTCCCTGGAATAGGAACAATATCTTCCCCCTGGGCCAACAGCCAGGCAAGCGCCAACTGCGATGGCAGGCATTGCTTTTCTAGAGCAATCTTTTCAACAGCATTGACGAGTTCGAGGTTCTTGCCGAAGTTCTCTCCCTGAAAGCGCGGGGAGGTGCGACGAAAATCGTCCGGATCTAAATCTTCGTAGTGTTTAATCTGTCCAGTCAGGAATCCGCGACCAAGGGGGCTGTAGGGCACGAAACCGATACCCAAACGCCGGCAGGTGGGGAGTATTTTTTCCTCAGGATCGCGCGTCCACAGCGAATATTCGCTTTGAATGGCGGTAATGGTATGCACCTTATTGGCTCGCTCGATGGTTTCACTGGAGGCTTGCGAAAGTCCCAAAAAGCGGACTTTTCCTTCTTGAACCAGTTTTGACATGGCTGCCACCGTGTCTTCGATAGGCACCATGGGATCGACCCTGTGCTGATAGTAAAGATCTATGGTTTCAACTTTAAGACGCCGCAAGCTGGCTTCGCACGCCGAACGCACATATTCGGGCCGTCCGTTGACTCCCCTAACAGTAGGATCTGCTCCCCTTACGATGCCGAATTTGGTAGCAAGGAAGACTTCCCGACGGCGCTTTTGAATAGCCTTGCCTACTAATATTTCGTTTTCTCCTACCCCGTACATGTCGGCTGTGTCGAGGAAACTAATCCCCAAGTCCAATGCCCGGTTGATGGTGGCGATGGATTCTATTTCCAAGCCCTGTCCATAGGATTGAGACATCCCCATGCAGCCAAGTCCAATGGCAGAAACTTCAGGCCCTTTTGAACCTAACCGTCGTGTTTTCATGCCGTTTTCTCCTTTATTGCCAACTATTCAATATAGAACTGTTTTTCTTAAAAGCATGTAAGGTTTTCTCTGCGTAAATTTCAGTCCCAGACTACAACACCGTTACCGACCAACATATTTTTAGCAAAAACAATCATTCCTATTTATCCATTCCGCGCTGAATACCACGCAGGTAAGATATCTCGCCAACGTGCTGTGATGCGTGTGCTACCATCAATGAGAAAATCGCAGCGATAGTCCGTTCGCCGAAGTGGGGTAGTGTGATTTTCTTTTCAAAAATATCCGGCGTAGTATTGTTCAGATAATCCTTGGTTTGTCCACGTACCTCAGTATGATAAGCCAACAGCTCCTCCCTTCCCGGTAATGGAAAGGCGTTTACCTGTTCAGCCGTGTAATGAGCTCCGGCCTCATTTTGTGCCAAATTAAGCCGCTGGTACCACTTCCCCATCTCCCATGCTTCCGCTTTGTCTTGCAACCTCTTATTCGTAAAAGAGTCCTCAAATTTTGCCACGTGGAAGAGGATAAGGCCTATCGAGTTGCATTCAGACGACGGCCGCCAAGCCAGTTCTTCATGAGTCAAACCGCTAATTGCTCTCGTCATTCCTCGGTCCAAACCATCAAACTCAACCAGAATATAATCTTTTAACTCCATATTATCTCCTCTTAGTAACTTAAATTTGGCAGCCACTGGTTATATCTATTTTGCCGCGTGCGGCCACCACTGATTACCGACATGTAAGGCTACATACTGTTTACCGCTGTTTCAATTCTCATTAATGCTTCTTTAAGGATGGTTCGCGGGCAGGCTATGTTTATCCTCTGAAAACCGGCCCCAGCGGATCCGAAAAGGAAACCATCATCTAAACCTACTCGAGCTTTTTCGCGCATAAAACTCCTGAGATTCAAATTATCTTTACCCAGTGCCCGACAGTCAAGCCAAACAAGATATGTCCCTTGCGGCTTAATCACCTTTATTTTAGAGATTCTTTTTTCAAAGTACTCCAGGGCGAACTCGAGATTCGCTTGAAGATAATCTAGAAGCTGTTCAAGCCACCCATCGCCGAGTCTGTAAGCCGCTTCCATGGCCGTCAAGCCAAATAGATTTGGCCCAGAAACAATACCGGCTGTAGCGCTGGTGAATTCATCGCGCAATCTTTTATTCGGGATAATAATTGAGGATGCTTCTAGACCGGCGAGATTGAATGTCTTGCTGGGCGCCATGCAGACCACGCAGTTCTGCTCAAAATCATCGGAAATCGTAGCAAATGTAGTGTGTTTATAGCCCTTGAAGAGGATTTCACAGTGGATTTCATCGGAAATGACGACTGCCCCATGGCGTATCACAATCTCCCCCATCCGAGTTATCTCCTCTTTATTCCAGAGGCGACCTATCGGGTTGTGAGGATTACAGAAGATAATGGCTTTTACCCGGTTGGGGGCAGGAAGCGCGCTTGTTTTATCCTGGAATTTGCCTTCGAGGTCGTCATAGTCCATTTCATAGCGCCCATCAATCAGTTTTAATTCGTTATTTGCTATCTGGCACCCGTTTGAAGTGACTGCCGAGAAGAATGGGAAATAGACAGGCTCCTGAAGGATTACCTCATCCCCTGGGTGAGTAAAAGCTCTTACGGCAACATTGAGTGCTGGTACCACTCCCGGAGTTAAAACTACCCATTCAGGTTTAATCTTCCAATTAAATTTTCGCTGCATGCGGTCGACAATTGCATTGATCACATTTACCCCCGGTAAGGTGTAACCGTAAAACTTATGCTCGACACGCGTCTTAAGCGCTTCAACAATTGTCGGGGCTACCGGGAAATCCATGTCAGCAACCCACATGGGAATTACTTCCTTGTGTCCAAATATAGAGGTAACAGCATCCCACTTTACACAGTCTGTATTAGTCCTGTCGCATATCCGATCAAAGTCATATTTCAAGTCAATCTCTCCATATGTAATAGGGGATTTGAGTTCTTACGATATCCCTTCGAAAATGTCTTTCTCCTTGTGGTGGGTTGGGGGCGGGTAGGCGCGCATGAACCGGTCCCGTTGCCCACCGAATCTATCTACAATTCTCAAAATCCTAAACGCACCCTGGCGAAACCTACCACCACCTTGGCTCGCATGACAGGCGGCCGCCTTGTCACGGGTTTCAATGGAATGTTTCGAAAGACGAATAATAGCATGGACAGGATAATCCGTATCAATCATGCGGGTGAGATCGATATCCTTGTTACGCCCGAAACGGTGTGGGTTTTGTCCGAAGAGGGGCATTAATCTAACCATCAATTTCATCAATCCGTGAGGACGAACTCCAAAGTACAACTTATCAGGCTGGAAAGCAGGTCCAGCTTCAGGGTACTGTTTGGGGTCTCCAGCCGAATAAAATGCTTTAAGCGTAGCATTGTGGGTAACAATGTGGTCTGGATGTCCGTATCCTCCACCAGCGTCGTGGGTAATCACCACGTCTGGTTTGATATCACGGATGATCATTACTATCCGTTCAGTAACCTCGTCAAGAGACGCCATTGCCAGTGATTCCTGGTGTGTATTATTTTCAGAGCCAGCCATACCAGAATCACGGTAACCGATATGGATCACTCCCGCAAGACCGAGAACCTGTGCCGCGCATCGCAGTTCAGCCCAGCGCATGTCTCCGATAGAAGAATACCCCTCCATATACTGTGGCTCTACGGTGCCCGCTTCGCCGCGGGTGGCGCAGGCATAATAGACTTTGACACCGGCGGCAGCATACTGAGCCAGGGTGCCACCTATGCCAAATGTTTCATCGTCCGGATGTGCTCCGACGAAAAGGAGTGTCTTCTGTTTGTTCATACTATTTTTACCTCTGATCTACCCCTACTTAAAGGCACGAGATCACCATTTTGCTAGATCAACAAATGGTTAAAGGCGCCAAACGGATTCTATCATAGCTGTCTCAGCGGCTTCTACGCCGGCAATGGCGTTGCCGAGAGCATAGCCTTGGTAGGCTGCTCTGCCAGCGGGGGGGGGCGGGTTGGCCATCAGTTATGGAACACTCAAGCGTCTACTGGATGCCCGACCTCAGAACAAAGATGAAGCGACATCTTCCCAACATTCATTGTACTTATGGCATTGCTGAAGGCAAGTCCGCATCCTGCTTGGCCGCCGTACAAAGCCCGAGCGGCAGCCACAAAATCCTCGCTGGAGACGTCACTCTCTTTTTAAAGGTTTGCCCTGCGATCTTTTACCGGTTTCCCTCAAAATCAAGGGAAGACTGCATGAATTCGGCCTGTATACCCTGGGACAGCTGGCAGAAATACCGACCTCCCACCTGCAGACCCAGTTTGGACCGGAGGACAGAAGAGTAAAGGACCTGGCCAGAGGCCACTATGATACGCCGCGATACCCACGCCTGGCCGAACAAACCCTGGACGAGTCCGCCACTCTGTCCTCTGTAACCGTATCGCTGGATTTGATCCTGATATCAATCAAACGCCTTTATCCACAAACATTAGGTGGCAATATAGTGAACCGTATCAACACTGGGCAAACCACTGTTTATTTCTGCTCGCAGTTGTAATGACAGCCCACAACCACAAAAGAGTTCCTAAGTAAATGAGTTGTGGCGCCACAGTGTAAGCAAAGCCAATTATCATAGACACAACCACCCCGATGAGGAATTTGAGTTTGTCTCGCTTAAATGTATAGAGAAATGTCCAATAACTAAAAAGGACGGCCAGGACCAATGCCTTTGTCTTGCTTTTGCCATTCCAATAGGTTTGGGGCTGGGGTGGTGGAACGTAGG
>Ga0208495_1000393_pt1 | contig 15638 bp, 12 predicted proteins | sample CryBogmetaGMA14M_FD_184551 | JGI IMG/M metagenome (GOLD analysis project Ga0208495, IMG submission 184551) | Freshwater microbial communities from Crystal Bog, Wisconsin, USA - MA14M (SPAdes) | ecosystem: Environmental > Aquatic > Freshwater > Lake | place: Crystal Bog, Wisconsin, USA...
CTCCTCAGCATCATTAAGCGGGAAGGTGGGTGTTCACCACATCATTCGGGATACATCCCTATTCCTTACATCTTTACTTATTCTTGTTATGGACCGCAGTGATTTCAGCTTATCCGGATTTTATGCGTCTCGCATCAGCCACTTCTGATACTGTTTCACAATTTTCCCGGTTAAGCCGAAGGACAACATTTTATCGAACAGACGATTGCCCGGATACGTCGAACTGTATCGGCCCGCCGACTGCCCACTGCAAAGTGCCCGGACCCCCTATGCCCGTATGCACGCCGTACTTGTCTCGATATTCGACAACCTCCTGGTTTCCTGGGATGCTGGTTGCCACATAGCGCAGGTTCCTGTTGCCGTCATAGGCGTAGGACATATTCCCATGTTGTTGCCTTATTTCTATCACGACGCCGTTCTGATCCCTAATCTGCTCTTCTCCGATTGCAAAACTCGGCAAGAGAATCATAAGAGCTGTGGCCATAATAAATATTGATTTTATCATTTACCGTAACCTCCAAGGATTAGCATTTGCAAACGGAACAATTATACCACAATAAACTTATTATAGCAAGCTATCTAATAACTTAGCTTTATTTATTTCGATCTTACTTGAGGTATTTTTGTTTATCCATGAGTCGGTAACGAGCTTGGGGACTACGGCACTGCCAGAAATCCCGAAAGCGGCAAGCTTTTTTCTTTCGGAATTCAAGATGTTTTTCAAGTCCTTGTTTCTATTTTTCAGTGATGTTTTTAGAATGGCTCGGAGATCATCAAGGATTTTCCCTTTAGCTTTCGCTTGGGGAAGTTTGTCTAGAATTTCTAAGTGCTTGAGAACAGCTTCACCCTTGGGCATTTTCTGTACCAGGCCGTTCCAGACCAATGACTTGAGAATACCTTCATCATCCTCGGGTTCATTGTTGATCGATGCAATTATTTCGTATGAAATGTCAGGATTTCCCAAAATCTTTATTTCAAAGCCTTTAGCTTTTTTTCTCAGTTCCTCCATGTGGAGTCTTTTCTTCTCTTCCGGAGACAATGACATTCCCCGGGTCCGATCCATCATAAGGTCTATTGTGCTGCGAATCTCACTCAATAGATTCTCCTCTACTACTCCCTGATCTGTCCATCGCCCAGGACGATGAATTTGGTAGTGGTGAGGTCTTCCACCCCCATAGGGCCATAGGCGTGTATTTTAGTAGTGCTGATGCCAACTTCCGCCCCCAGTCCGTACACATATCCGTCACTCATCCTAGTAGAAGCATTGACGATTACTGATGATGAATTCACTTCCCTTAGAAACTTTTGGGCTGCCCCATAGCTCTTGGTCACGATGGACTCGGTGTGAAGAGAGCCGTACTTGGCTATATGGCTCATAGCTGCATCGATATCGTCCACCACTTTTACCGCGAGAATGAGATCAAGATATTCCGCGTACCAATCTTCCTCGGTAGCAGGGTTCATGGACCTCACTACATCAAGGGATCGCTCGCAACCTCGTAGCTCGACACCGGCCTCAGCGAGTTTCTCTGTTACCGCCGGCAGAAAGTCTTCGGCTACATCGCGGTGGACCAGAAGGGTTTCCAAGGCATTGCACACGCCGGGACGCTGAACCTTGGAATTGAAGGTCAACTTCACAGCCATTTCCAAGTCTGCATCTGCGTCGACATAAAGGTGACAGACGCCTTTATAATGCTTGATAACCGGAATTCTTGAATTCTGTGATACGAAACGTATAAGTTCCTCGCCACCGCGTGGAATTATGAGGTCTATCAAATCTTCGAGTTGGAGCATGAAGAGAATAGCCTCTCTATCCATAGTCGGGAGTAAGTTCACAACGTCAGGGTTGACGCTATTCTCTCTCAAAACCTCTTTAAAGATCTCAACAATGGCCTGATTCGAATGCGCGGCTTCGGATCCGCCTCGCAGGATAACAGCGTTGCCGGCCTTGATACATAGGGCAGCCGCATCTGCCGTGACGTTGGGCCTGGACTCGTAGATGATCCCTATCACCCCCAAGGGTATTCTCATTCGGCCGACACGCATTCCGTTGGGACGGGTCCACATTCGCACTATTTCACCAACAGGATCGGGAAACGCTGCGATCTCCTCAAGGCCTGCGGCTGTCTGGTCAATGACCTTGTCCGAGAGGGTGAGTCTGTCCATCATGGCTGACGAAAGACCCTTTTTCTCACCTATCTCAAGGTCTCTTCGATTTGCGTCCTGGATCTGGGGCCGGTGGTCGTGTAGTTTATGAGCTGTTTGGACAAGGATCTTCTCTTTGAGCGCCATGGGCAGTATGGCCGCTTGTCTGGCCGCACTATGGGTCAGTTCAACTGTATTAAGTACTTGCTCCTGTAATAACATGGGTTTCTCCGAATGTTTCTTTTGACGAAAAACTTCTTGGTCCGGCTAAGTATAATTCTCAGCCGGATGATGACAAAATTTCCACTTCAACGATTGACAAGCATTGCCTCCCAAAATAACCTATCGACATTATCAATTTATTCCGGTCCCCGATGATCTCCGTAATTAAAGTTATTCATTATGAGACGTTCGACGAATTTTTACCAGGTTGCTACGGCCCATAAAGATGTACCGAGCCATTCTAACTCTATCGAGACTTTTCCGGGAGGTTTTTTTAATGATTCCGATTGTGTCTATTGTGGGAAAATCCGACTCAGGAAAAACCACTTTGCTGGAAAAACTAGTCAGAGAATTGACATCCAGGGGATACCGGGTCGCAACCATCAAACACGATGCCCATAGTTTTGAAATTGATCACCCGGGCAAGGATTCGTGGCGGCACAAACAATCCGGCGCAGTAACGACAATAATTTCCTCCCCAACCAAAGTGGCAGTGGTGTCCGACACGGCGTACGACCACAGTCTGGCCGAGATCCGGGAGAAGTTCGTCCAAGGTGTGGATCTCATAATTAGTGAAGGCTACAAGAGGGAAAGTCATCCTAAGATCGAAGTTTTCAGGAGTGACGTTCATCAGGAATTACTTTGCAAGGCTGACGAGAACCTCGTAGCAATAGCTGGAGACCCTCCCTTTCCTCCGGAGGGTATACCGGTATTTGATTTGAACGATCCCCGACCATTGTGCGATTTTGTAGAGAGACTTTTTATTATGAGTCCCCACTAAATTGCCGTAGGCCAACTTTTGACACCATTTCGCCTTCAAGGAAGTCACATGTCTATCGCCTTCGTCAAGCCAGGTTGCCCCTTTCAAGGCGAAATCGCATGAAAAAGCGGATCCGCAAACATATCATTCTCAAGGGCGTTCTCCAGGGAATAGGCTGCCGCCCTACCATATATCGCCTTGCAGTACGCCTGGGCGTTGCCGGTTGGGTCATGAATACGACGAGTGGTGTGTGGATTGAGGTAGAGGGCAGCCCGGAACAGTGCTCCAGGTTTTCACATGAAGTAGTTCGATCCATTCCCTTCCCCGGCTGCATCGAAAGCATCAACGAGATGTCCGTGCCTCCACTCGGGGAATCTATTTTCCGTATCCAGGCGAGCGGGGAAGGGGAGCGTTCGATTACCCCGATTCCACCGGACACCGCGGTTTGCCCAGAATGCGTGGAAGAGATGTTGACTCCAGAGGACCATCGTTATCTCTACCCATTCATTACTTGTACTCTTTGCGGTCCCAGGTTCACAGTCGTTCGCTCTTTTCCCTACGATCGTGAGCGTACTAGTATGGCTGATTTCACCATGTGCCCCAAGTGTTTGGATGAATACTTGTCTCCTACGGATCGTCGCTTTCATTCCCAGACGAATTCCTGTCCGTCATGTGGACCTAAGTTGACCCTGACCGATAGAGAAGGAAATTCCCACAGCGGAGATCCGATGGTTGAGTCCATTAGTATTCTGGCCGAGGGGAAAATTTTAGCGATCAAGGGAATAGGAGGGTTCCATTTGGCCTGCGATGCATTGAATGAGCACGCGGTGGAGCTTCTGAGGGAACGTAAGGGTCGCGCTGAAAAACCTTTTGCAGTAATGATGCCGGACATAACCACCGTGCTTATGAACTGTAAAGTAACCCCCCAGGAGGAGAGGCTTCTCACATCGGCGATCGCTCCCATAGTGCTGCTCGAGGCTTCAGGAAATCGGCTTGGGTCCAACGTGGCCCCCTTCATGGGGACGCTCGGGGTGATGCTCCCCTACTCGCCTATTCACCACTTGTTGTTCAAACACCCCGGTATTTTGGAGTCGGATCGACCGAAGGTGCTTGTGATGACCTCGGGCAATCGTTCCGAGGAGCCTTTAGCCGCGGAGAACCAGGAGGCCTTGCTCACGCTCCGAGATCTGGCAGATGCATTTCTCTTCCACAACAGACAGATCGTGCTCCGGGCCGACGATTCCATCTTTCGCGTAATTGACGGCCGCCCAACAGTTTTCAGGCGGTCCAGAGGGCTCGTGCCTGGAGAGTTCAAGCTACATGATATTTCTTCCGCCTCTGATAAGGATTGCACGGCTCCTGACCGATCAGGGATAGCAAATGGAAAATGCGAATCACTTCGCTCGCCGGTAGTGTTGGGTGCAGGAGGTGATTTAAAGAATTCCCTCGCGATTCTCAAAGGTGACCGGGCCGTGCCCGGTCCTCATGTGGGCGATCTGGCTTCGCCGGTTGCACAGGACTATTTCAAACGTTCAATAAGTATTCTCACCGGGTACCTGGAGGCGGTTCCCTCAGTGATAGCCGTGGACCCACATCCGGAATACTTCAGTAATATATTGGCACGTAATATGTCCGGCGTGATCGAGGAAGTTTTCCATCACCATGCCCATGCGTCCAGCCTCCTTTTCCAGCACGGGATTCCAGGTCCGGCCCTGTTTGCAGTATTTGACGGGACAGGGTATGGGATTGATGGGACCATATGGGGTGGAGAATTTCTCATTTCTGACTGGGAGACATTCACCCGGGTCGGTCAATTAGGTCTCTTCCCTCTCCCTGGTGGAGAAGCCGCAATACGAGAACCGGTCAGAATCCTTGCAGCCCTCTTGGCAGCAGACTGGAAGTTACCAGAGAGATATAGAGTTCTTATGGGAGATTATTCCTGCCGGGTGGAACTTTGGATGCAGGCTGCAAAAAACGGCCTGAACTCGCCGCTTACATCGTCCGCAGGGAGACTCTTCGACGCGGCAGCGGCCGCTGCCGGCTTTAGGCGCCCTGTCACTTTCGAAGGTGAAGCTGCGATGTGGCTGGAAGGCATTGCCGATAAGACTGAATGCGGAACATATCCTATAAAGTTCATGGAACATGACCCTATCGTGGTGGATCCGCGTGCTCTCATATTGGAGGTTGCCGAAGATGCGCTAGGGGGAACGCAGCCGGCAGTGATTTCGGCCCGTTTCCACAACTCCGTGGCGGCAATGATCGCCGAGACCTCGCTGCAGCTTGCGGAAAAAACCGGTATTACTACCGTGGGCCTAACAGGCGGGTGTTTTCAGAACAAACTCCTTACTGAAAGAACCTCGGCTCTCCTCCGGTCATACAAATTTAACGTCCTGCTTCATGATACAATACCTCCGAATGATGGAGGAATAGCCCTGGGCCAGATTGTCGTTGCCCTGGCGCGTCATCGAAAAAAATCCGATTCCGTTCTTTAATGTGAATCAATCCAATCTCTGGATTAGGAGAACAGCATGGATGGAAGATTGTTTTCTTCAATGTAAAATATCCATTTCTGTGGTAAATTTTCTTCTTCTTGCACCAAGTACTGGAAAGGTTTGAGGACGCCAAGCATGTGTCTTGCAGTACCAATGAAACTCATCGAGATTACCGGTGAAGGAACCGGCAAGGTGGACTCCGGCGGAGTCAGGACCGATGTCGTTCTTTCCATGGTCCCTCAAGCCGGCCTAGGCGACTATCTGATCATACACGCCGGGTTCGGTATCGAGGTACTTGACGAAGAAGAAGCACACATCAGGCTGGATTTGTTTAGAGAACTGGCTGAGGCCTACCGGGCCCAGGATGAGTTGTGAACGCCGGCAATGAAAGCAGGGCCGCTGCTGCTTTGGCCAGGGACATAAAGGAATTGTGCGGCAAGGCCTCATTCCCATTGAGAATTATGGAAGTATGCGGCACCCACACCATGGCTATCCATGCCGCAGGTCTAAAGAGTTTTTTCCCCCCAAACCTCCAACTTGTATCTGGACCCGGTTGCCCGGTCTGCGTGACTGAAAAAAACTTTATCGATCAAGCTGTGCTTATTGCAAAGGAGTACGATGCGTGCCTAGTGACTTTCGGTGATCTTGTCAGGGTTCCCGGCTCCTTCGGATCTCTCGCAACGTTTCGGTCGGAAGGCGGTCGAGTTCGCGTCGTTTATTCACCCATGGACGCTATGGGGATCGCCTCAGAGCTTTCCCCAAGGCCCACGGTTTTCCTGGGAATCGGGTTCGAGACCACGGTTCCAACAATTGCGGCAACTATTAAAACTGCCATGACTATGGGAATTGACAACTTTTTTGTCCTTTCCGCGTTCAAGACAATACACCCACCGCTCAAAATTCTGGCGGCCAAGAAGGATCTCAACGGCTTCTTGCTGCCCGGGCATGTATCAGCGATAATCGGTTCGGATTGTTACCACTATTTGGTTGATGATTTCGGAAAGCCGGGAGTGGTAGCAGGTTTTGAACCACTCGATATTTTGCTGGCTATCCAAGACATCCTCCGCATGGCCGTGTTCTCTACTCCACAAATAATTAACGATTACAAAAGGGTAGTACGTGGAAACGGTAATGCCGCTGCTCTTGCAATGACAGGTGAGGTATTTGAAGCTTGTGATGCATCTTGGCGCGGGCTAGGAGTAATCAGGGGGAGCGGCCTGACCCTAAAAGGTCCGTATTCGATGTTTGACGCGAACACCCATCTTCCCGTTGACACTCCCCCCGCCCAAGATGATCCTCGCTGCCGGTGCGCTGCTGTACTGACAGGGAGCACTCCGGACACGTGCGGCCTTTTCGGCAAGGAGTGCATCCCGGACGATCCTGTGGGTCCCTGCATGGTCTCGTCCGAAGGTACATGTGCGGCATACTACAAGTATGGAGAACGATGAAACATGGCCAGGAACACCGCCACAAAAATACAACTCGGTCACGGAGGAGGTGGCCGAATGTCCGGGCGTCTCATCCGGGACCTCATTCTGCCAAGACTGGACAGAGGATACCTGGGCTCCCTGCCGGACTCGGTGGTCCTCTCCGGCCTTGGAGATTCGATCGCTTACACCACGGATTCTTATGTGGTTTCTCCAATCTTCTTTCCAGGTGGAAACATAGGATCTCTCGCAGTCCACGGAACATGCAACGACTTGGCCTGTTCTGCTGCGAGACCTGTCTTTCTTTCTCTAGGTCTTATCCTGGAGGAAGGGTTTCCCATGGATCAACTGGAAACTATTCTCCACAGCATCGCAGAAGCCGCCGACAGTGCGGGCGTGGAAATTGTTACCGGCGACACGAAGGTAGTTCCCAAAGGAAGCGCGGATAAGATCTTCATTAATACCTCGGGAATCGGGAAAATAGAAAGTCCGGTCAGGCCATCGCCGGGAAGAATCAGTGTGGGGGACCGCATTATTGTGAGCGGATCAGTGGGTAACCATGGAATGGCTGTGATGTTGAGCAGGGCTGAATTTTCGTTTGACTTTGAATTGAAATCCGATTCCGCGTCGGTTTGGCCAGTGGTGGAGAGACTACTGGAGTTGGGCCCCGGCTTGAAATTCTTGCGGGATCCCACGCGGGGAGGCCTCGCTGCCACTTTGAATGAGATAGCTTCACTTACGGGATATGGGATTGCCATAGACGAATCAGCCATACCCCTTGACAAGTCTGTGGTGGCTGCCTCGGAGATCCTCGGGATAGATCCACTCCAGGCGGCAAACGAAGGGAAGATTGTTGCAGTAGTTGAGATGGGCATGGATCAGGTGGCCCTGGATCTCATGGAGGGCTGTTGGCAGGCCCGAGGAGCGGCTGTCATCGGGGGAGTGACCCGGGAGCATCCGTCCAGGGTGGTACTGACCACACGGGTGGGAGGATCCCGGGTCGTGGCTGAGCCTTCCGGTGAGTTGCTACCAAGGATCTGCTGAACTTTGCCCTGATCGTAATAATACCATTTCCCCTTGAAAGGGGTAACCTGGCTCGACGACATTTCCTCCAGCCTCCTGAGAACGATGGACATGTTACTTCCATAAAGGTGAAATGGTACAACAAACTTTATTCTTATCTCAGTCAAACAGGGGAACACAAATGGTAGATGAACACAGGATAGTACCAATTGGCTCTTCGGAAGGCTCCGGCAGTTTTTTTCGTTCTCCCTTGCCGGACCGTAAACAAGGTGAAGACAACGCTTATGCCAACGCCCTGGCACAATTCGAAAAGGCGGTTTCTCACCTAAATTTGAAACGAGGTGTTGTAGAAACTCTACGCCACTCCAAACGTGAACTTTCCGTAACATTTCCTGTCCTGATGGATAACCAGGAGGTCAGAGTATTCAGAGGCTATCGCGTGCATCACTCTGCTGTGAAAGGACCGACCAAGGGAGGTATAAGGTATTCCAAAGAGGTGACTCTCGACGAAGTCCGGGCCCTGGCAATGTTGATGACCTGGAAATGCGCTCTCATGAACATCCCCTATGGTGGTGCAAAAGGGGGCGTTGTTGTCGATCCCAAGGAGCTTTCCACACGAGAACTGGAGCGCTTGACCAGGCGTTACGCAACTGAGATCAGCGTCCTGATGGGGCCTGAAAGCGATATCCCGGCTCCGGACATGGGAACCAACCCCCAGGTAATGGCTTGGATAATGGACACGTATTCCATGCACCGAGGTTTTTCCGTCCCGGCAGTGGTTACAGGAAAACCCATTGAAATAGGCGGTTCGCTAGGTAGGACTGAGGCCACGGGCAGAGGAGTGGCCGAAACCATGCGAGAAGCTTTGAGAATTCTAGGGATCGACCCGGAAAAAGCGACTGTAGCAGTCCAGGGCTTCGGAAATGTCGGGTCGGTGGCCGCACGAATCGCCCACGAGATGGGGGCCAAGGTGGTCGCAATAACGTGCTCTAAAGGGGGAATTTTTAATGGGAACGGCCTGGATCCTCAAGCAGTTATCAGACATGTGGAAGAAGGAGGCTGCGTATACAATTTTCCTGACGCAGATGGAATATCCAACGAAGAACTCCTTACGCTCGACTGCGATGTTCTGATAGCCGCTGCACTGGAAAATCAGATCACTTCTCGCAATGCAGACAAAATCAGGGCCAAAATAATTGCGGAAGGAGCGAACGGCCCGACCACCCCTGAGGCTGATGAAATACTCAATGCAAAGGGAATTTTTGTTATACCCGATATACTTTGCAACTCGGGAGGGGTCACCGTGAGCTATCTGGAATGGGTTCAGGACCTGCAATCATTCTTTTGGCCCGTTGAAGAAATCAATCTCAAGTTGCAGGCCCTTTTGATGAAAGCCTTTGAGAGCGTCATGGAATGTGCCCGTAACTTCAATGTCCCGAACCGCGAGGCCGCACAGATACTTGCCATTCAGCGGATCGCGGACGCCATGATGATTAGAGGAATTTATCCCTAACAGATGCTCCCCCCAGTGAATAGCCGGATCAAACACTTCAACCTGGTGAGCCTGGGATGCCCCAAGAACAGAGTGGACTCGGAAAGAATTCTCTCCGTGATGGATCGGGCAGGCTTTCTCTACACTCAAGACGCGTCCCGCGCCGATATAATCATTATTAATACCTGTGCTTTTATCGAGCCTGCCGTGGAAGAATCCATCGAGGTCATACTCGATTACCGTGCAGAACATGGCGATGCGTTTCTGGTAGTTGCAGGATGCCTTCCTCTACGATACCGCGAGGAACTCAAGGAATCTTTGCCTGAAGTGGACCTCTTTGTAACTCTTGATCACATTGGCGATCTTCCCGGAATTCTGACGGCAGCGGTCCACAAATCAAAGGACGACAAACCGACTGAATATGCCTCACACCCATTGAGGACCGGATTAAAGACTCAAGAGGCCACCCCTGGTCATGAGATGGAATGCTTTGTGTCGGGAAAAGGCTCCTTGATTCAGCCCGCCTCTGACCGGATACTCAGTACTCAAGGATATGCCTACCTGAAGATAGCCGAAGGCTGCAGCCGCTCTTGCCGCTATTGTACCATACCCACGATCAGAGGTCCCCTGAGGAGTGTGAGCCCGGAGGCACTGGAACAGGAGGCAGGATTTTTTGCCTCCATCGGAGTGAGGGAACTGGTACTCACCGCCCAGGACCTTACAAGTTACGGGATAGATCACAAAGAAAAAAACAGTCTGCTCGTACTGCTTGCACGGATCAGCAGGGTAAAAGGAATTAAGTGGATTCGACTGATGTACCTCCATCCTGACGGAATCCCCCAGGGCCTTGGAAAGTTGATAACAGAATCCGAAAACATCCTGCCTTATCTGGACATCCCCTTCCAACATGTTTCCGACAAAGTTCTCAAGGGAATGGGGAGACCCTGGAAAGGCGACCGGATAAGAAAATTGGTTGATAGACTAAGGTCACAGATTAATGGGCTGGTTCTCCGTACCACCCTGATGGTGGGCTTCCCTGTGGAAGGTGAAAAGGAGTTCGCGGAACTGCAAGATTTCGTCCGGTCCTACCATATCGAACACGTAGGGGTATTCGAATATTCTCCGGAAGAGGGGACCCCTGCCTTTAGTCTCGGAGACCCGATTCCCGGGGAGGTGAAACAGGAGAGGGCTGAAGAAATTCGCCGGATAAATTCAAGATTCATAGCCGGACGAAACCGCCGCAGGATAGGCACGATCGAACAAGGTCTGGTCGAAGGCATTTCACTTGAATCCGAATTCCTACTCCAGGGTAGGACCTGGGACCAAGCACCAGAGGTTGATGGAGTACTCTACATTACCGAAGGCGAGGCCTCCGCAGGAGAAATCCATAACATAAAGATAACCGGCGCCTACGGCCCGGACCTCTTTGGCGCAATCCAGTCTCCGTGAACAGAACCATAACTCCCATACGCCTCTTTATCGGTACACGTATGAATACAATCCAACTGCAACTGCTAGCGTTGCGACGACGATGATTTTGGTGAGCAGGTACATTTCCATCCCTCAATACTATCCAATAATGAGCAGCAGCCCAAGAAAAAACAATGTGTCCCAACAGGCCATCCGCTCGTATGTTGATATGCCAGGGGAAGAAAAGTCATAATTTATAATTTACATTAACAAAATAATCTATCATCCTAATTTTAATATTTTTAATTGACTAATATCTGCTCAGTCTGCTATGGTTTCATCAGGTGTTACGCCGGGTAAACAATCTATTCTCGCCTGACAAGAGACCGGGCGTGACTCCACATCGGTCAACTCGAGCGGCGCGCTCACTTCATTAAATTGTGCGACAGCCCGTTATAGACGCAAGACGGAAACATAGTCCGGACAGAAAATAGAAACAAATGAGATCGCCCCCAACGACATACAGGAATGTCCTGCTTGCAGGCCTGATTGTAGCAGTCCTACGCTGCATCGCGTTCGCCGATGTTTCTGGGGAGATTACCGCGGTAGGGGTTGACGGCGAGAGCAGAACCATAATTATTTCGACCAAGGGGGACCCGGGGAAGCTCAATACGTATATTATGACCGGGCCCAACAGGCTGGTAATGGATTTCTCAGCCTCAATCGCAGGAAAGGTCCCCCCAAGGATTGCTGGGGACAAGGCCGGGATAAAGACTATTCGGGTGGGCAATTACAAGTCCCGGGCGAGAGTGGTGGCCGACTTCCAGGATGCGCCGGTTCCTGAATTCACGGTGAAGAGGGAAGGGGACAAAGTCCTGGTTCTTCTCGGCAGTAAAGCTGACGACAGAAAGCTTCCAAGCCGACCGCGAAGTAAGGGAAAAACAGAAAAAAGATCCTTAGCAACTACTGGTCCCCTAGGGGGAGTGATTCCACCTCGTGGCGAATCCAACAAACCTTCTCTTCAGGACTGGCTCAATGCGGGAACAGAACCCGCATCATCCGATATTTCCTCAGACAACAAGGGTACAAGTGACTCGAATCATCGTGTCGATATGGAAACTGCTAAATACAAAGGCACAATCAACGATACATCCTGGGCCGAGCCGGCAGAGGCAAACTCAAGAAAGCCGGATGAATCCCCAAATAAAGACGAGCAAGTCCTTGAGTCCGGGCAAACCGTGGCCCAGGCCGGTCAATCCTCCCAGAACGTTGATGGATATAAACCGCCTTTCTCTCAGCCCATGAGGCAGGTCGAGCAGGCGGGTAAACCTGACACCTCCCGCAACCAGCCGCAGGCAGTCCCAAGTTCTCCGGCCAGGCAGCCCAGGAGCCAAGGGGTGACCCGTGAGATTGGGCCTCCCATAACACCACCCGAACCTGACCCCAGGCTCTTGCAGCAGGAAGTTACCGAATTAAAATTCATACAGGTCGGCCACAATTCCAGGCTCTGGATAAGCGCTGGAGACCATCTGGACTACCGCCTGACCAGGGTCTCCCAGACGAAGCTGAAGCTCGACCTGATCAATGCGGAAATCCCCAAAGTATATCAAAAGCCACTCAGGACGGACCTGTTTTCCACATCGGTAGAAATGATTATTCCAGGCTCCCAGACCATCTTTATACAACTCAAAGAGCCTGCTCCCTACAAGGTTGAAAAGAAAAAGGGCGTGCTCATGGTGGACTTTTCTCCGCCGAAGTTCGAGTTGACCCCCGAGATGAAGGTCTCCCCCCAAGCTGGGCCAGCTGTGGCTGCTGCGCAAGCCGCCGGTGGTCGTCCGGGAAATGACCGCAGCGAAACATCAGCCGGTGCAAGAAACTCACAGGGTCAGGATGATAGCGAGGATTGTGAGTCTTCCGTAGAGTGTCTCAGGAAGCGTGTGGACGAGCGCTCTGCTGAACGGAGCAAAAAGAAGAAGTATGGAGAGCCGCCGAGTTCGGAAATTCTCAATAAGACCGTTACCATGGATTTTCAGGACATCAGGTTGAAGAACGCCTTCAGGCTTCTATCCGAGCAGGCCGCGGTAAACATCACCCTGGACCCGGATGTGGACGGCAAGACCACGCTCCGCCTGCAGAATGTTCCGCTGAAGGATGTGATAGACACCATACTGGTTACCAATGATCTCGCCAGCGTCATGGTGGGTGATGTCATGAGAATCGGCAAAACGAAAAAAATTGGCGATTTCAGGGACGAAAACAGGGCACAAATTGAAACCCTGGACCAGCGAATCACGGCGGACAAGAACAAGATCAAGATGCTGGAAGATCGCAAAAGGAAAGCGGAAAACCCTGCTCCTATCGAAGGCAGCATCCGGTCCGAAGAGATCGGGGAAGCCGGCTGCATCAAGGTAAAAGAGGAGGAAATCTGCTTCTATTATGCAACGGTGAAATTAACTTACGCGACACCCTCTCAAATAGTAAAGACACTCGATTGTATGTTCAATTCGAATTGTCCGGGCACAGGACAGGGAGCGCAAACATCTAACCAGGCGGCTGGTTCAGTGGCAGAACAGACGGCTTTGAGAAATAAGAGGATTGAAGATGAGAAGGATAGGCTGCAATCCGAAGGTTTTACCCCTGGCAGCTTGGGCGGAAGAAGTAGACTCGGAAGTTTTGAAGAGTTGGATTTGAGCAGACAACGTGCCGATGCCGATACAGCGAGAACGGAAGCGGTTCGTTCAAGAACCGGTCTCCCTGTAAGCTCCTCGCAGAGCAAAGACCTTAGGTCCCAAGAAATTATGGCAAACAGTACTTTGTGGCCGGATGACTTGAACCGAATGATCTTCATTAAAGACACTTCAGACAGAATCACCCAGATGAAAAAGGTCTTAAGGACCCTGGATGTTCCCTTACCTCAAGTTATTATCGAAAGCCGCATCGTCAGAGCCTCGAGGGATTGGGTTCGAGGGGTTGGGATCATCTGGGGCGGCAGAAACAACCAGAACGGCCAGATCGACAACACTAAGAAAGCATTCTGGGGGATCACGGGAAACCAATCGAGCCCACAGGCGAATACTGCCACGGGACAACTAACTGCGGGAGACAATATCCCCTCAAGGTTCGCTGTCAATCTTCCCATCCCTCTCTCAACTTCTACGCTGGCAAATAATATCTTGGGACTGGGAATGCAATTCGGTCTGCTTGGCACCCAGTACATCACTGAACTGGATTTTCGCCTTCAGTTAGGGGAGGCTACGGGCCAAACCAAAATCATAGCCCGTCCAAAGGTCCAGGTGCTCGATGGGAAGCAGGCATCGATAAAGGATGGGGAAGACATTGCCTTTGCAACCTCATCTCCTCTACAAGGCACTCAGACCCAATTGGTTCCGGCCTATCTGGAACTCAAGGTCACGCCCACGATTTTTTCAGATGGCCGGATCAGTATGGACGTGTGGGTAAAAGACGATAATATATCACCCCCTCTTCTTCCAACCGGCCAGCCTGGCGTCTGGCGGCGAGAAGCAAAAACCAACATGGTCGTGAGAGACGGTGAAACAGCGGTGATCGGTGGGATAATAAAAGAGCGAAGCCACGACAGGAGGGAGGGCTGGCCCGGATTAATGAATGTCCCCTTGATCGGCTATTTATTCAGCAACAGGGGACGAGAAAAAGAGGTAACGGAACTCCTGGTATTTATCACCCCCTCTATACTAAAGCGGCCGCCGCCAGCGTCTTAGGCCAACGAAAAGGAGAAATCAGTGCCTGAAGAAAAATGGAACATGGAGAGAATTCGCAACGAGGTTTACGAAGCGCGCACGAAAATGTTCGTAGTGGTCAAGGTGCTGGAGACGGTGAATATCAAGCCCCGGGAGTACCCGGAATGGACCCTGGTAATAAAACCCTTGCTGAAGGATCTCATTGAAAATACAGAAAAAATACAGGCCCTCATCGAGGAAGAGAAGCCTCCTGCCCAAGCCTAGATCCTGTAGGAAACCTGTAAACATTCGGAGAGGAGGGCCATAGTGTGGGTTGGCACAACTTTGATTCCTCCTCTGCGGCTTTGATCTTACGTGAGTTGACGCGATCGCCCCTGAATTGGCTCTACCGGTTGGGGCCTAAGCGTTCACTCAGAACTACCACCCCACTGGAATTTTTTGCCGGCAGGCTGAGAGGACGGGGCCTGAGCGCTGACACCTGGGGCCGATGGCTGAACCTGGGAACGCACCTGGGACGAGCCAGGCTCCGAGCCGACGATTGCGGGCTTATCCTGTTGTCCCCATTTCATGGGCCGTTTGGTATCCGCCTTTTCTTCTTGCCCCCACTTCATGCCCTGCTGCCTGGCAGGGGGAGCGGGGGTAGGATCTGCCTGACGGACCACATTGGGCCGCGTCGTCGTAGTTCGGCGGGGCGTTTCCACTGCTGAAGGTGGGGCTGTTGCGGACCTTCCGGTGGAAGTTCGCGGTGCGGGTGCGGTCGTGACAGGCCGACTCTGCTGGGGTTGCGGCGCGCGCATCTCATCGTCGCTTGGCGTATCGTCGTCCTCCATTCCTGTCCCGTCCCAATAGATGGAGCTTCTCTGGGCGGTTTCGGAATTAGCGGAGGCTGAATCTGATGATCTTCTGCTGCTCTCGCGTGAGGTCGTGGAAGTGGTAACCTGGGGGGCATCC
>Ga0208495_1000394_pt1 | contig 15630 bp, 15 predicted proteins | sample CryBogmetaGMA14M_FD_184551 | JGI IMG/M metagenome (GOLD analysis project Ga0208495, IMG submission 184551) | Freshwater microbial communities from Crystal Bog, Wisconsin, USA - MA14M (SPAdes) | ecosystem: Environmental > Aquatic > Freshwater > Lake | place: Crystal Bog, Wisconsin, USA...
GGACCGACACGTGCAGCAGCGCGTATAGAAACAGACAAGGCCTTCTGTCGTGAAATGATGGCACACCATCATATCGAGGGTTGTCCGGAATATCGCGTATTCCATAATTCTGCCGAAGCAATCTCATTTATCCGGGATAATGAGGGAGATCTTGCGATTAAACCGATCGGGCTTACCGGTGGCAAGGGAGTCCGGATCATGGGTGAGCAGGTTGACCGTACCGGGGCAATCGCGTATGTGAAACAGATTAACGGGGATGTGGTGCTCGAAGAACGACTGATCGGGGAGGAGTTCACCCTCCAGGCATTTGTTGATGGCGCCCATATCGTTCCCATGCCACTCGTGCAGGACCACAAACGCGCTTTTGAGGGGGATTCCGGGCCGAACACCGGGGGGATGGGTTCATACTCGATGCCCGACCACAAGCTGCCATTTGTAAGTCCAAAAGATTATACTCAAGCAATTGCCATCATGAAATCTGTCGTTTCTGCACTCGCCCGGATCGGCGACCCCTATAAAGGGATACTCTACGGGCAATTTATGAACACGGCAGACGGACCTAAGGTAATCGAGTTCAATTCACGGTTCGGGGATCCGGAAGCGATGAATGTGCTGACCCTGCTGTCATCCGATCTCTGTGATCTCGTTATGCGGATTTGTGAAGGCTCTCTTCCCCAATCACGCGTATCCTTTAAGCATGCAGCAACAGTATGCAAATATATCGTGCCTGACGGATATCCGGATACATCCCGGCAAGGGGATCCTGTCACGCTGGGGGGGACAGGAAACGCTACCCTCTACTACGCAAATGTTGATGAGCGTGATGGTCAACTCTATACTCGTGCGTCCCGCACGCTCGCGTTTGTCGGTACCGGTACAACACTAAATGAAGCAGAACAGGCAGCTGAACACGCAGCTGCTACAGTGAAAGGGCGGGTGCGCCACCGCAGGGATATCGGGACACAAACGCTTCTTGAACGGCGAATCGCCCACATGAAGGAGTTGCGATGAAGAAAGATTTCTTATCAATTCTGGATATCAATAAAGAGGAACTCTTTGAAATCCTCTCTTTAGCCGAGCGCTTAAAACGGCAGAAGAGAGCAGGGGTTCCGCACGAACTCCTGAGGGGAACGACCCTAGCGATGATCTTTGAGAAGTCGTCCACGCGGACTCATATCTCATTTGAAGTGGGTATGAATGAACTGGGCGGACACGCACTTTTTCTTAATGCAAAAGATTTGCAGATCGGGCGGGGAGAAGAAATACGGGATACCGCACGGGTCGCATCACGGTACGTGTCGGCGGTTATGATCCGTGCCTACCGGCACAGCACCATTGAAGAACTGGCAGAACATGCAACGATTCCGGTCATCAACGGGCTCTCTGATCGCGAACACCCCTGCCAGCTCCTTGCTGATATCCTGACTGTCAAAGAGCATTTCGGCGAGATCCGCGACCTTCGGGTGGCATGGGTGGGTGATGGTAACAATGTCTGCAACTCGCTGGTCCTCTCATCTGCCCTGACCGGCATGGATGTCACGGTCGCAAGTCCAAAAGGATATGAAGTCTCACCGGATCTGGTGCAGAGGGCGGTGTCGCTGGGTGGCACGGTTAAAACCGCGAAAAAACCCGAAGATGCAGTTAAAGACGCGGATATCATATTTACCGATACGTGGGTTTCGATGGGCGACGAAACGGAACGTGCAAAACGGCTTTTGGCATTCCAGGGCTTCACGGTCAACAACCGGCTTCTCGCACGTGCCTCACCAGACGCGCGGGTTCTTCATTGCTTACCTGCGCATCGTGGTGAAGAGATTACCGGAGAGGTGATTGATGGTCCACAGAGCCTGGTCTGGGATGAAGCGGAAAACCGGCTCCATGCACAGAAGGCACTGCTCGTTAAATTGTTGAAAAAATAATAATTTTACTTTTCAATAAAAGTCTGTTAACTGCAAATAAACACAATAATAAATTTTATGTGATATCCTTACACCTCCATACTTTCCACCCATCAACCCGATCGGATACCCATAGAAATGCATTGGTGGGGTTTCTACCCACCTCTATGAAATCCGTGGCACAGTGAAATTCATTTTCGACGGTATCGGATTACGAGACGTTTCAGTACCCGCTTGTGCGAGTGCCGGGACACCATCCGCCCATGCTTCGAACCTGGCTCGTATTGCGTCGTCAGAGTATGCCACGAGAGTAACAGAATCCCGTCTTAAAGCCAGATAGTATAACTCGCCGTTGGCATCGTGGCACTGAAGCGCGACGTAGTATGTATCCTCTTCTGGATCGCGGATGCAAATCCCGCCATATGCAGTGGCAAGGGATGTGTTTGCCATGATAATTGCAACGCCATTATTGAATCCGGAGACCGTGTTAAAATCGACCTCATTCGTGCCGACAATATTTGCATTGGTATCCGCATACACAAGTCGGGCTGTTTAAATCTCCTTTGCCTTTCCAAATAGGAGCATGGCTTTGTTCATCGATTGTATATGCAGTACATCCGAATGGATTTTCATTGATGACCGAAGAGACGAGCGTGTCAAATGATCCAATATCTGCTATCGGGTTTGCAAGCTCGCGAACCGTGATTTTGGCTTCGGAATTATGTAAGAAATTTTCTTTTGTTGTACTTGAGACGCAGCCCGATATCAAAAGCAGGAAGATCACTAAAAAGCAAAAATTGGGAGGAGTTTCATAAAATAATAATAATGGTTTGAAACTTTATAACTTTTTGAATGCTAATCTTGCTATTATCTCTCAAGCTTTGCATCGGGAAACAAAGGAGATATGATGGTATCCTTCTCCGGATTGTATGTGAATTGAACGGTATACCACAGATAGTGTGCTTCGTAATGATTATCCCCGATTTCATTCCACGAGAATGTAACCTGTGGATACCCATCAACCGATGCAACCCCGTAGCCTGCTTGGAACTCTATCGTTCCGCTATACCTGTCAGACTTGATAGTCCACGCACTTAAAGTCCCGTCCCGGTAAAAAGTTCCACTCTTGTTGAGTAGTGCTGCCAGTTCATCTTTTGTCATGCCAGCATATACCGATCGCCCTGCCCAATCCGTGCCGATAGATCTCCAGAAAAGTTGTTTGTTGTTCGCAGTGTTGTATGTCGGTCCTTTCGGCGTGGTATTTACCACCAAAGACGTTTCATGCCGATGGATTGCAGCTGCCGTGTTTCCGTTGTTGCCGATGTAACCGGACCCGCTGCTATCCTCATATCCGAGCCATGGTTGCACATACTTTGATGGGTCGAATGTCGGCGTCGGTCTTGGCGTTATGTAACCAACAGCACCCATTATATTCGTGTTAACCGGTGGTAGTGTAGGTGTCGGGAGTGCGAGCACTTCCACTGGCACTGCCACGTACACAATCTGCGGGGTTGGTATCGGGGTAACAAGCACCGTCACATATACGATTTGCGGGGTTGGTGTGCTTACTGCCCCCGATGAGCCTGCATTGTTTGTGCATCCGCTCATCAAAACCATCCCGATAACCAGACCAGCTAAAATACCAATTTTAAGGTGGTTTTTCATAAGATTCGTCTGATAGGTATGTTTTCTTATTCACAATACTACATGATATATTCATCGCAGGATAGAAAAAAAGAGAAGGTAGTGCGTGTGAAGGTTCTCACGTGCTGAGGACCTGCTCGGATAGAGATTTTTGCGGTCCTGCTTGAACCAAAAGACGAAAAAGAATAAGTTTCCCTTTTTTTGTTTCCCGTCCCGAACTTTTTGCATATTGGGTGGATGTTGTGAAAAGCAAAAAAACCAAACAAATGTCTTTAATTGGCGTGAAACCCGATTTAAAGAATCGCAAGAAAAATATTTGACAAAATTAATTTTTTATCTTGAAGTGAACTTCGTAAGTTCTGGTAAATATGGAAATATTAATTGGATATGACAAGTCAGGATTAAGTATGCGAAGGATTGTTGTTTTTTTCTGTATTGTTTTCATTTTAGGATTGGTATTGGTGTCTGGATGTACCAGTGCACCACCCACAATCACAGCACCTCAGACACCGGTGATTACACCCACACAGGTGTCGTCAGAATCTATGTCGGCACTTCTCTTTGTGACTGAAGATTATCCGCCATACAACTACATAATAAATGGGAGCCCGAAAGGGATAAGTGTTGATCTCCTACGGGCAATGGCCGGTAAACTCAATTTCACAATTGTTGATCAGAAAATCTGGGTGATGCCATGGGCTGTATCCTATCAGGTTACGCTGGAGCGCAATAATACCGTACTCTTCTCCACCGTTAGACTACCAGAACGGGAGAACCTGTTTAAGTGGGTCGGACCGATTGGGACTTCACAAAAGGTCATCTTTGCAAAGAAAGACCGAGTAATTAACATCAGTAGCCCGACAGACTTAAAACAGTATAAGATTGGTTATATTAACGGGGATGCTGCACAAGCCCAGCTGAAGGCTCTTGGTATACCGGATAACAACATTGTTCCATATTCTAATATATCGTACCTTATTACAGGAGCCCAGCAAAACAACATCGATCTCTGGTGCTTTGGGGATCTTGCCGGACGATATTTTGCTCAGCAGGTAATCGGTGATACGAATGCGTTTACGCCGGTATACACGCTTGACAAGTATGACTTGTACTATGCGTTCAACAAAGACATACCTGATGCAACAGTGAAGTCATTCCAAGATGCACTGGATGTAATCCGTACCCAGCCGGACCAGAGTGGTATTACCGAATACCAGCGGATCATCGTGCGGAATTCCTTATTCTGATGCGGTAAAGAGGATAGGAGATCCTTTTTATTTCCCGTCCCTGACAACCCGGTCGATGCTGCAAAACCCCACCATCGGTGCCGGGCTCGGCGGGTCGTTTGTATCCGCAGGCAGTGCACCTAGTTTGATAAGTGCATTTTTTACTTTTCAATAAACTCTTTGAGCCGCTGGATCATGAATTGCTCCACCTGAACAACAACTTCGCGTTTGCCGCGGAATGCCAGAAGTTCACGTTCATCTCCTTCCATATTGGCAAAATAGAGCCGTTCTTTTCTTTCGACAACCTCAACTTCGTATTTATCTGCGATCTCTGCAATAATGCTTCTCGGCACCCCGGGGGGGATGAGCACATCAAATAACGGTTCTTGTTCTTTCTGTTCTTCAGGCATAATACACCATACTCACTTACCTATTTTGATCCGCCGTCTCATAATACATGGACCGCCACGGACACCCCCAATGGGATTTTTCGGTTTGCCGAGCGAGTTCATGCACCGCCCCATAAGGGATGCACCGCGGGCAAGCCCGTCGTCGACAAAGACCAGGTGGTCCCGGGGATCATCAAAGAGATTACGCTCGATGATCCCATCAAGAATATACTCCGGTTTGCGCCCGGAAATTGCCGCCCGCCCGGTAAAACCAATAGATGCATTCCGGGGAACTAGATTTTGTTCTACAGTTACATCAATGAGACGGAGCGCCATCTTCGCACAGACCCGGTCGACCACTTCGTTTAATGTCGCCAGGTTATAATTCCGGTGAATCTCTCCACCGATGGCAAGAAGTTTATTTAGGTCGCTTGAGTTCACTCCGCAGTCACACCCGATCATCGCGATACCGGATTCCTTTGCTATTCGTGCATTGACCGGAACCCGCCCGAACCGGTCACGTTCCGGGGGTACAATGCGAATGTCAATATGCTCGTGGCATCGCTCGACAAAATCATCGATAACCTTACGGTTTCCACCAGAAAAAATCCCCCCGGACACACTGTGTTCGCCAAAGATATCAAGGGCAGTTCCCGTCCGCTCCTGAACCAGACCCGTGCCCCGTACTATTGCATCAGGAATCGCACCTGCAAGCCCACAGAAATTCCCGATGGTCTTTGCAAAGGGATTCGGGTTGTCCGGGCTCACATCGCTTGTGATCCTGCCATCAAGTGTTGTGCCGAAATCCACAGAGATGCATGGGTTGCGGAAATCAACAGCCGTCCATTTCGCCCCTTCCTTGATCCCTGCCATCGCAAGTTCCCCTTCCATCTCATTTGCTACCATCTCGACACCGGTTGAGCCAACCGGGGGAATGACACCTGCCACTGCACCAACAAAAACCACTTTGTCGGCAAAACTGAACGGCTGGAGTTTTTCAGACTGGTTCGCCTTGGACATGGGGGGAGTCATTTTCCGTGGGGGAACTCCTGCAATCAGGCAGCCGTTTGCAAGTGCAATAACAAAATCCCCAATCTGGTCCGGGGACTCCATCTCTGCTACCACGCCCGTACTGCGGACAACGAAATCCAGTTCAGTTTTAATGCTAAGGTGTGCTTCCTCATGGCACATGACAAGGGTGTCCCGGACCAGTTCCGTCACCGACTCACGGGTGAGCTGTGTCCCGTCAAGAGTTTCGCCAAATATTTCTTCACCGGGTTTGGGTTTGCGTATGTCCCGGCTCATGCTCACATGCTTGTTTATCACATAGGACATACCAGTCTCAAGGTTCACACCCGTGAGGATGCACTTGGTTGTTGTATTTCCCATCTCGACTGATGCGACGATAAAATATGGCTTGTTCTTGTATTCGGGAACATGCATCCCGGCACCGTGCGCGATTGATGGTGGTGGCGGGCTCTCGACAATATGGGGTTTTGGTTTTATTAAGCGGCTGAAAAAACTGGCGCACATAGTATGCGATTTGGTTGTCAATTCATATAATTCTCTCTTTGAGATGGAAAAAAAACCCCAGCGCGGGAAAAAAAGGTTTGTCGATTGTCAGATTATTCCCCGCGCACACATGAAATGTGTTGTGGGGATAGCACCTTTTTGCCCCTGCCTGTGAAAGGAGACATGCGGAAATAGTATCCACTTTTAACGTCCGGCATTGGTTTTATCGTAAAGGAGTCACCAGGGAATTTCATTTTTAGCGCAAAGCATAAGCATACACAGAATATAAGACAGTTTAATGGCGTTATCCGCCATAAAACGGAGGAAGGAAAAATGGTCACACTATCTACGGAGGCAAAAGAAGTATTTGCAAAGAACAAAGTCTTTGCCATTGCCACAGCATCGAAGAATGGGATCCCCAACGTTGCACCGATGGCAACCGTGCAGCTCGTTGCCGATGACACAATCTGGATTGGGGACAACTACATGGTCAAGACTCTTGCCAATGTGAAGGAAAATCCCCATATCGCGCTCTATATCTGGGATCCGGAAAAGAAGCGTTGTTTCCAGATCAAAGGGACGGTTACGGTAAAGACAAGCGGTGCGGACTATGAAAAGATCAAAGCGCAGATCAAGGCAAAGGGTCCGCATTATCCGGCAAAGGGTCTGTTGATTGTGAAGATTACCGATATCTTTGATTGCACACCCGGACCAAACGCCGGGAAAAAAATTGAATAACCGGATCTTTTATTTTTTGGAGTTTTTACGGGTCTTTTGCGCATGCACAAGCCGTGCCTGAAGACCGAAGTAATGGGAAACCCCAATGGCGTGACACTGGTCGATTGCAGCACTGTCAAATGACGCCAGATCATAAGAATAGATTGCATCAGGAGAACTCCGCCCGAGCACCCGGACGCTGCCCTTATAGAGTTCAAGATCAACATTCCCGTTCACCCGCTCCTGGGTGGTATCGATAAAGGCATTCAATGCCGCATAAAGCGGTTCGTATACCAGACCTTTGTACGCGAGCTCTGACCACTTATCGTCCACCATTCTCTTGAAAGCAATCTCCTGCCGGGTAAGAACGAGCGCTTCTAAGTCCCGGTGTGCCGCAAGGATGACCGTCGCTGCCGGGTGTTCATAATTCTCCCGCGCTTTAATTCCGAGAATCCGGTCCTCGATCATGTCATTCCTGCCTACACCATGCTTTCCTGCAAGAATATTCAGTTTCTGGATAAGATCCAAGCCAGAGAGTTTATTTTTATTCAGGGTAACCGGGATGCCAGCCTCAAACCCGAGGGTAATTCTTTCGGGTTTTGCGGGAGCGTTTTCCGGCGATACGGTCCAGAGATAGATCTCTAACGGGGGGTGATACGCAGGGTCCTCCAGCTTGCCACCCTCGATACTCCGGCTCCAGCAGTTCTCATCCATGCTCCATGGTTTATCTTTTTTTACCGGCACCGGAATATTATGGTCTTTTGCATACTCAATCTCCCAGTCACGGGTAAGGTTCAGTTCCCGGATTGGTGCAACAACTTCGAGTCCGGCACCGCGGATGATAACATCAAACCTGAGCTGGTCATTGCCTTTACCGGTGCACCCATGCGCAACCGCGGTTGCTTTCTCTTTTTTTGCAATCTTCACCACTTCTTCTGCAATTAACGGGCGGGCAAGCGACGTCCCCATGGGGTAGCCTTCATATGAACCGTTTGCCTTTATTGCAGGAAAGATATGCTCACGGACAAATTTATCTCGCACATCGATTGTATAATGGCGGTCGGCAAGTTTTTTGCCTTTTTCTGTTGCCATATCAATCTCGTCATCCCGCTGACCCACATTCACAGCAACGGTGACGACACGGGTATAATCATATCGTTCTTTTAAAAGCGGGATACAGATGGAGGTGTCAAGCCCTCCGGAATACGCAAGTACGATGGTTCCTTTTCCCATGATGGATACTCCTGATTTTAGGTACTGTGAGTACACATACGGGTTCTCACCATATATTTTCAATTAAAAATCCTGATGACCCATACCTGTTCAGGCAAGCCATAATGAAAGTCGGCTTACCGACTTTCATGTTAACCAAAACCCGGCTAAAAGAATCATTGCCGGTTATCCGGAATTTTCTTTTCAATTATCCCTCTTCTCACCCTGCGTAATCGCTTTCACGAGCGACTCAGCGCTTAAAAGATCGCCGGCTTCTGCGCTGGCACGGATGGAGAATGTTACATCGGTGAGGAGTTTTTTTGCAAGCACCCGGGTCAGGTCATCAACAATTTCGGCAGTCTTTTCATCCGGATCTTTGAGCCGGGCAATTGCCTTGTTCCTCTCACGGACCCGTATTGCTTCTGCCCATGTATGCAGCGAGGCAAGTACGTCATCCGCCGATTTCCGTTGCAACTGCCGCAAAAAGAGGTCAAGTTCCTCATTCACAAACGCATGGGCTCGTTGTGCTTCCGACTTTCTGGTACTCATGGTCTGTTCGTTGATTGTGCGCAGGTTGTCGATGGTAAAGAGACTGACCCCGTCAATGGTATCCCCACCTTCTTCGACATCCCGGGGCTGGGCGATATCGATAATAATAATGGGGCGGGGGTGCCCTTCAAGTGGCCAGCAGCGATCTTTCATCGCCTGCCGGAGATCTTTTACGTGGATAACCGGGTGCGGGGCTGACGTGCAGGAAATAACCACATCGGATAGGGTAATGTAGTGGTAGAGCTCAGAAAGCCGCACCGCTTTACCCCCGATCTTTTCTGCAAGTTTTACCGCCCGCTGGTATGTGCGGTTCGCTACATACATTGCCGTCAGCTGCTTTGCGGCAAGTGCCTGTGCAACCAAAAGCCCCATCTCACCGCTGCCGATTACGAGGATGTGCTTCCCTTCAAGGCTTCCCAGCTGCGATTCCGCAAGAAGGACGGCAGCTGACCCGACCGAGACCGCCCCCCGGTTGATCATTGTTCTCTTGCGCACTTCCACACCGACATGGACCGCCTTATTGATGCAGAGTTCCAGAAGACTGCTTGCGGTGCCGGCATCCTGCCCATCCGCGAGCGCTTTTTTGAGCTGCCCGATAATCTGGTCTTCACCAACGATCATCGAATCTATCCCGGATGCGAGCGAGAGCAGGTGCTGGAGTGCTTCTCTCCCTTCGAGAATGAAAAAGCCAGTTCGTTCCTGTTCTGAAAGGAGGTCTCGCAGTGCTCCCCCGTCACCTTCAACGATTATCTCAACCCGGTTGCAGGTCTGGAGGAGGAGTACACCCTTAAATCGTTCAGCTGCCAGTTGAAGAAATGCCGGTTCACAAGGAAACCGGAATGCTTCAAGGGCAGTTACTTTTGAGATATGGTGACTAACACCGGCGATGGCGATACGGGCGATCGAAGGGTCAGTCATGCAGGTATCCCCGTTCCACTTCAGACCATGCATCTTCAGGAGAATGCCGGAGCACATTCCATATATCGTGATCGTTTAGTACCTGCCAGAGGATTGCACTCCGCTGAGCCTGGGAGATATTTGTAGTTTTTAATCGTTCACGCAGCTTTGTCTGGAGTTCAATCATCGCATCCAGTGAGGGATACTGAATTTCAATCTGCTGCCTGAGGAATCGTGACATTGCGGGACTGTCCCCATCTGTACTGATGGCAAGGACATAGCGTCGACCACTGGTAGTTGCCGGGATTACTACATCCCCTTTATCACCGTCAGCATTATTGAAAAGGATCTGTTTTTTGCGGCAAAGATGCCTGATCCGGTTATTCTGGAGAGTGTCTGAAAGTGCCGCTATAACAAGGAACGCATGTCCAATGATATTTTCTATCACGTCATCTGCAACCGTGCTGACATCCAGTTCCTGTACATGAACGGCAAGAGCTGCGCATTTTTTTGAGAACGAACGGCTGACCAAAAGGACATCCGCTTCTTGTGAGAATCGCTCTGCTTTGCGGGCGGCGACTTCTCCTCCTCCAAAGATCACGATCTGCTTGCCCGAACAATCTACGAAGAGAGGGATCATCTGATATTAGATAGGGCGATTGCGTTACTTTAAGATGTTGGAATTGATACAATTCTGTTCACGGTCATGTTTGTTGCGACTCTGTGAAGAACTGACATTGAACTGCCGGAAATAACACCGTTGTTTGTAAACGCGGGGCACAAAATACGGCGTGAACATGCCCGGAGTTCGATATACTTAAATCGTTTGAATGCTCACACTTTAGAGCACACTGCGCCGATAGTGTAGTGGTTATCACTAGGCGTTGCCAACGCCTAAACCCGGGTTCAAGTCCCGGTCGGCGCATTTTTTTCGGTTCTTCTTCCGGTTCTTTTTGAACAGGAAATTTTTCGAGAAGATACCCTGGTATTCGATAAAATTCGCACGCTGTGCATCAAAAACTGCTAAAAAAAGTAGTGGTGTAATCAGATAACATTATTTTTTCTTCCCTGCTGCCTTTTTCGCGGCGGGTTTCTTTGGTGCTGCCGTTTTTGCGGCGGGTTTCTTTGCTACTGCCATTCGATTCCACCTCCTACCGGAAAGGGTTATAAATTTCATTAATCTGTCAATAGATAAATATTTTGGTCGCAACACCGTTTTCCCGCATAGAATCACTATAAATTGGTGGTTTGTTCAATGCAGAATGGGTATATCCGGGTATAAGCGCATTTAAGAGGTATTCTGTATTGAAATGCGCAATCTTAAGAATTAGGTTCAGTTTACCGTGAATCGCACGCAATACGGGTATTTTTCGAGTCTTTCCGGTAGCAGATCCCGTGGATTATTTTAGTTCGTGAAGATCGTGCGCATACACGCATATCACAAAAGTTACTGATGTGCGGCGGTTAAGTTGTACATAAAAAAAATGATCCTCAATTGCTTTATCCTGCAGGCAGGTAACGAATTGGCGATAAGGAATTTGTCAAGGGATATCTGCGCCAAAATTTCCCATGAGTAGAGGCATATTCCGCCGTTATCAATTGAGATCATGGCAACGGTTCGACACCTATACTTTCTGATCAGATTAGGAAAATCTAAAAAATCATATTTCCGAATTGATTGTGCTCACACCAGGGACATGTGCTCATTATCGAAGACGCGATCGAACACAATTGATAAAATCGGAATGGTAAAAGATTATTTGTTTTTCGGGGATTCGCTATTGTTCCCGGAACCACCGGTTTTTTGAGCCGATATTTGGCTGAATCCCTTAGTTTTTTGGAGAATTACCCGTGCAGCAACCCAATTCAGGATTACGATGATGATAAAAAACAAAATAACATGGGTCGTGAACGTGATGTATTGTGCGCCACCCCGCGTATATAATGCAAAGAGACCGTAGATACTTCCTGCAAGAATAATTGCACCACAGGAGATCAATGTCGCCCGGACACCGGTAAACATCCTGCTCCGTATATCGGGGAATATGAGGAGCCCAAGAACGCCAATCCCCCCAAACCCCACGCCAATGATAAGGATCACATACAGGATCACATCAACAACAAGAGCACTCATTGCGGTTCACCCCGGTCTTGATGGGCAACAAGGATCGTTCCCGCAAAACAGGCAATCGCAAGAATTAGTGCACTGTCCAGTACGAGAATGTTCCCCCAGCCAATCGTGAGGCACAGGGCACCGGCACATGCAAGGGTAACTGCTGCGTTTAACGCGATCAACCGGTCCAGCCGGCTCGGACCGGGAATGATGCGCAGTACTGCACAAAAAGAAAGAACGAACAGGCAGACTGCAGCAAAAAGCCAAGTGTCGATCATCTATAAAAAACCCCGGTAGATTATACAATGAGGCAATCTTTGGAAAAATGAAAACAAATTCAATAAACCGGAGTATTTTTCTTTTCCAAAAACCGCACGGGTATGCCCACAGATCGTCAACACAGCCCGTTACCACCCTTATCGGATATCACAGTATTAAATGGAAAATAGTGGTTTATCAATCCTCCCGAGTGAATGGCATATATTTGTCATGAATTTCAGCTGGCGTTTTATCAATTGCCATACCCGTCTATCCAAGAGGGAGATCTCATACCTGTTTTTATTCCTGCAATACGAAAGAATAAAGGAATGCGCCCTTCTTATCTGGGAAAGATCCTGCTACGCTGGTGCGATCACTGTCATACCCCGGTCCTTGCTGAAGAGTGCTCCTGTGGCGCACCGACCCGTGCAGTGCCGGTCACCCCCCCGGGAGATGCCCGACCCGCATTTCCGGCAGATATTGCATTGATCAATACCATTTTCCAGGACTGCTTTGGCACACCGCTGGTCAAGGAAGGGCACATAGTTCTCCTGAATAAAGTGCCGGACAATGACCGTATGGATGAAGTCATTATTGGCGGGGGAATTGCCGGGTCCATCCGCTATATCCCCCCAGTACGCCGCTGGGAGTTTATCCCCCGCCCCGAAGCCTGTCTGCTCGCAAAACCGGAAAAGCGGTTTGTCGTGGTCGATGACAGTACAGTCCCGTTCATCCGTGATCAGAGTATGAGCGTATTGGCACCGGGTCTTGTAGCCATTGATGATGCAGTGCAGGCAGGGGACGAAGTCTTTGTCATGACGGAGGCTTTTACTTGTATCGGGGTCGGGCGGGCAAAGGTTGATGCGGCAGCGGCACGGGAAATGGAACGGGGGTCAATTGTCCGGACCCGCAGAAACATTACATCACAGATTGTGCCGGGTAGAGCGACATGGCAGGATGCAGGCAAGGCAAATTCAGCGGTAATTGACCGGGCGGAAACCGCTGCAATCGGTTTTGTTACAGAAGTGGCAGCCGCAAATCCACTGCCTGCAACCATCTCGTATTCCGGGGGAAAAGACAGTCTTGCCACCCTGCTTGTGGTGACAAAAGCGCTCGGGAAGGTGCCCTTGCTTTTTGCTGACACCGGTCTGGAATTTCCGGAAACCTATGCCAATATTGACGAAGTTTCGGAAAAGTACGGTCTTTGTGTCATCCGCACGAACGGCTCCACAAAATTCTGGGAAACATTTTGCCGACAGGGTCCACCAGCAGTGAATGCCCGCTGGTGCTGTAGTGTCTGCAAACTGCTGCCGATCGCTGCACTGATCCGGTCCCAATGGGGAGAATGCCTCTCATTTATCGGTCAGCGGAAATACGAATCGCACTCACGCGCGCAGAGCAAACGAGTCTGGAGGAACCCGAAGGTGGGGGTCCAGCTCGCTGCCGCACCCATCCATAACTGGACTGCCCTGCACGTCTGGCTCTACCTGTTTCGTGAAGAGGCGCCTTATAACCGGTTGTATGAACACCGGCTGGATAGGATCGGATGTTTCATGTGCCCATCCAGTGATATGGCATTAATCCACATGATCGAGGCTGACTTTCCTGAACTCTGGAAGGGATGGCAGGACCGGCTCCTCAAATGGCAGGAAGATAACGGGCACTCTCCGAACTGGGTATATGCAGGAGCATGGCGGATAAAGGAAGGGATCCATGACAAAGAAGATCGCCATAATTGATTATGGGCTGGGAAATCTGCGGAGCGTGATCCGGGGGCTTGAAAAAGCCGGATCAGCTGCCGTGATCACGAACGATGCTGTAGAGATTGCCGCTGCGGACGGGATTGTACTTCCGGGTGTCGGGGCGTTTCGGGAAGGTATGGATCAGCTCGGCACGCTCAAGGAGACGGTTGTTGCAGCAACCCGGGATGTGCCTCTGCTCGGAATTTGTCTGGGAATGCAGATGTTAATGGAAATGAGCGAAGAACATGGAGAGCATCCCGGTCTCGGTCTCGTACCGGGAAAAGTACGCAGGTTCCCGAGAGTATCCGGACAAAAAGTGCCGCATATGGGATGGAATACTATCCATATTGAAAAGCAAAACAACCCGCTCTTTAGTGGATTTTTACCAGAAGAGTGCGTCTATTTTGTTCACTCGTACTACGCGGATACCCCCCCGGAGTATACGCTGACAACCACTCACTATATCTGCCCGTTTGCATCGTCAATTTACCATCAGAATGCCTATGGTGTGCAGTTCCACCCGGAAAAAAGCGGTGCGGTTGGACTGCGGTTGCTGAAAAATTTTATCGATATGGTCTGATAATCCCCTTGTTTATTTTTAGTGTTAATTTCGACCGCTCATACTATCATGCAAAATTGGGAACATTTTAATTCTGACCATTCAATCCTGTAGACATGAAAAGGATCATTCTCATTTCATTATTGCTCTGCATCCTTTGTGCGGGAACCGCATCTGCATACCAACTGTACCTGACCTGCCCGGCATCGGTTCAAGCCGGTCAGACACTGAAGTGCACGGTTGATAGTAATTTCCCTGCCGGTACCTCTTTTGATCTGGTTTTCTACCAGGCGATGTATACCGCAGTGGAACTTAAAAGAGAGCCCGTTACCATCCAAGAAAACAAAGTCATTCAGTATAAACCATTTGATACCCGTGGCTTGAAAGGCGGTCAGTACAAGATTGAAATCCAGTTCAATAGTGCTGACGAATCGAAATTATCATCAGATTCCACCACAAGCCAGCTCGTCAAGCTTATTGATCGTTCCGGTGAGATTACTATCACTGCCCCGACAACACAACCACTGGATGATGCACTCCATATCGATGGATCAATTGCAAAAAAGGGCAATGACGGTGTGCAAATTAAGGTTACGGGACATAACATTGGCACTGTATTTAGTTCCCAGTATATCCCAACAACCAACGACATGAAGTCGGGTGCCGGCATGTTTTCCCGTAAAGTGACGGTGACGGAACCTGACAATTACGATGTGTCTTTTTCAGATGTCAATGGTTTTATCGGTATCGTGACATTCGAGGTCGTCTCACCAGTCCCGATTCAAACGCCAACTCCGGTTTTTACGACCGTTGTGCGGACTACCCGCCCCACTCTGACCACTCCCCCCACACCCTCACCAACTCCTACACAGTCTCCACTCACAGAAATCATCGTGATCGGAGCACTTGGGATC
>Ga0208495_1000396_pt1 | contig 15582 bp, 8 predicted proteins | sample CryBogmetaGMA14M_FD_184551 | JGI IMG/M metagenome (GOLD analysis project Ga0208495, IMG submission 184551) | Freshwater microbial communities from Crystal Bog, Wisconsin, USA - MA14M (SPAdes) | ecosystem: Environmental > Aquatic > Freshwater > Lake | place: Crystal Bog, Wisconsin, USA | collected...
AATCGAATACGCCATTTCCTCGTAGCTGAAGGCGCAAGGGATCAGGTGACGCTTGTGGCCAGCGGAGGGATACGCAACCCTTACGACGTCGCCAAGGCCATCGCCCTCGGCGCTGACGGCGTTGTCATCGGCACGGCGGAACTTGTGGCACTGGGATGCGTCCGATGCAATCGCTGTTCGACGGGTCGTGGATGTCCCCGTGGTATCGCAACGACAGATAAGGTGCTTGCAGAAAAAATAAATCTTGAATGGGGAGCCCAGCGGGTGATTAACACCTATAACGCCTGGAGAAACGAAATCGTCAGTATTCTCCGCCGGCTGGGCTTGAGAAGCGTATCCGAACTCAGGGGACGTTCCGATCTCCTGATGCATCTTGATTATACGAATGCAGTTGTGGAGCATGAAGTGTGAATAACGACTTGATACAACGTCTGATGGACTCTAAAAAGAAACTAATCGACGGATTCGATCTACCGGCAACGGTCAGGAAGAGCGAAGAAGAGGGAGGGTGCGGTGTTGTCGGTTTCTGCTGTACCGAGCCCGTTCCCGGCAAACATATCTATGAGCCCTCAAAGCAGATGCACAACCGTGGGAATGGGAAAGGCGGCGGCATCGCGGCAGTCGGATTCGTGCCGGAACAACTGGGTATCAGCCGCGAAATTCTGGAAGATCATTACATGCTGCATATTGCCTTCCTTGAGCCGGATGCCAAGGACAAGGTAGAAAATGATTTTATCTTTCCTCACTTTGATGTTGCCGCCTCGCGCATGCTCGATACGGTTGACGACTGGAAAACGATCCCGGGACTGGAAGTGAAACCCCCCGATGTGTGCCGCTATTTCGTGCGGGTGAAGAAAGACGTCCTCGATCATTTTATTCGGGATCATAAACTTGAGAACATAAACCGCCGTGAAGCCGAAGACGAGTACGTCAACCAGAACAGCTTCAAGCTCAATCAGATGAATTACTCCGCTGTCGGCGACAAAAAGGCTTTTGTCCTCTCTCACGGCAGAAACATCATGATCCTTAAGGTAGTCGGATTTGCCGAAGCCATCGTTGATTATTATAAAGTCAGGGATCTGTGCGCCCATGTTTGGATCGCCCACCAGCGCTTCCCGACCAAGGGACGTGTTTGGCACCCGGCCGGCGCCCACCCCTTTACCGGCATCAATATCGCCCTGGTCCACAATGGGGACTTTGCCAATTATCATTCTGTTACCGAGCACCTGCTGCAGCGAAACATACGGCCGCAATTTCTCACCGATACGGAGGTATCGGTCCTGCTTTTCGATCTTTTAAGCCGGACATACCATTATTCCCTCGAACACATTTTCGAAGCCTTGGCCCCCACATCCGAGTTGGACTTTGACCGTCTTCCGGAAGCAAAGCAGAAACTGTACAGAGCAATACAGACCACGCATATTCATGGTTCTCCCGACGGACCCTGGTTTTTTATTATTGCCCGGAACGATATCGAGGGGGAACAGTTCCAGCTTTTAGGCATCACGGATACGGCCATGCTGCGTCCACAGGTTTTCGCCTTCAGCGACGGAGAGGTGCAGGTCGGGCTCATCGCTTCGGAGAAACAGGCTATTGACGCTACGCTTCTCAGTCTTTCCAAGGACGATATCAGGATATGTCCCGTTGCCGACCGTTTCTGGAACGCCCGCGGCGGGAGCCATACCGACGGAGGGGCCTTCATTTTCAATCTCACCAGGGAGTCTGGCAGGTTGCGGATGACATGCACCGACAAATTCGGCAGGCCTATATCGCTGCCGACGTGTACTGAACCGTATGATTTCGCATCGGAAACTTATCTGAATCATCAATTGGACGCCGGCATTGAAAAGAAGATCAGAGATCTTATGGAAAGTGATGCTATGGGTCTTTTCCGGTATCTTCGCGATCATATTTCCGCCTGGAGTTATGACGATCTACGTGCCGCTTGCAGAATGATTACGGAGAACGCAAAAAGTACGAATACGTTTGATATCGCGATAAAAGCACTGACCATGCTCAACGATTACCGCTATCCAACCGGAACAAAGAAACGAAGCCACATCCTCCACATCCTGAGAAGCGAGATATCGAGGCTGTTTCAGAGTTCTCCCCGGCTTGATCATGAGCAGGATGCTCCAGGCAACAGCTACCGATTAATAGATTTCAATACCCGCGGTGCGTTACGCGCCCCGAAGCAGAATGAAGCGACCCTGGTAATCAACGCTTTCGGTTTCCCTCCGGAAGGGGATCAGAGCGATGCCTCTCTCCTGATGGACGCTTACATGAAAGGGTGGCGGCGTTTCGTTACCTTCGGATGTGTTGGTCAGAGGTTTATCGGCAACGGTCTCGGACCAGAGACCGACAATGTCTCCATTGATGTCTATGGCAGTTCAGGCGACTACCTGGCGTCCGGAATCGACGGGATGACGATTACGGTTCACGGAAACGCCCAGGACCAGTTGGGACAGATTATCAAGCGCGGGAAGTTGGTCATATACGGAGACGTCGGTCAGACATTCCTCTATGGCGCCAAGGGCGGGGAAATATATGTGATGGGAAATGCGGCTGGCAGACCCCTGATCAACTCCGTCGGAAAACCCAGGGGCGTCATCAACGGCACGTGCCTCGACTTCCTGGGCGAGTCCTTCATGGCGGGCGATCCTCATAATGACGGCGGTTTTGTTATTTTGAACGGTATTAAATTCGACGACGATGGCGGTGTCATTCTGATGGACGAACCCTATCCGGGCAGCAATATATTTTCCCTGGCCTCGGGAGGAGCCATCTATGTCCGTGATCCAGACAAAACCTTGATCGACCAGCAACTCAACGGCGGCATGATTGAGCAGTTGAATAAAAAGGACTGGGAACTCATCCTCCCATATCTTGAGGAGAATGAACGTCTCTTTGATATCAGAATTGAAGACCTGCTGAAGGTGAACGGCGAGAAACGAAACCCCCAGCAGGTCTATAGAAAAGTGGTACCGTACGCAGCAGGGAAAATTGCGGAAGATCTGGACGATGATTTGATTGACGACGAATTTCTGGAAGAAGAAGCCTCATATTCGACCGGCATTGCCGCCGCTCAATAAATAAGTGCATCAGACCTTCTGAAGGTCCCATGATTCTAATTACCCGGAAGAGTTGAAAAACAATATGCCGATAAGAATAAAAAAAGAAGCCATCACAAAGGGAATCATCGATCGGGTTAAGGAGATATCGGGAATTGATATCAATGCCTGCCTTCAATGTAAAAAGTGTACCAATGGGTGTCCCGTGTCCGAATATACATCGTCCTCTCCCTCGGAAATAATCAAGAAGCTGCAAATGGGAGCCGGGGAAGAGCTGCTTGACAGTGAAATCATATGGACCTGTGTGTCATGTGCAACCTGCTACAGCCGCTGCCCCATGGAAATAAACATGGCGGGGGTTATGGATGCCCTGCGGGTCATGGCAGCAGAGACGGGCGCCGCGAAACCGGACGGGGACATGCCGTTGATGAACAAGCTGTTATTGGGGACCATTAAGACCTTCGGTCGGACCTATGACCTAGGGGCAATGGCCCTTTATAAAGCAGGCACATCATCCTATATGAAAGACATGGATAAAGTCCCCATGATTCTGAAAAAAGGGAAAATCGCGCTTCTGCCCTCGCATGGAGCTGATAAAAAGATGGTTAAGCAGATATTCAAAAACTTAGAGAAGGCAAGGAAAAAGTAGAATGAAATACGCGTATTTCCCGGGATGTTCGGCGGAATCAACAGCCCGCGACCTATATCTGTCGACTATGACCGTTACCAGCGGCCTCGGGATCGAACTTATCGAACCCGATGGCTGGTCATGCTGCGGCTCGACCATGGCTCACCAAGTTGATCATGATCTGTCCGTATCGCTTGCCGCTGCCAATCTATTGAAAGTGAAGGATATGCGCCTTGATATGGTTGTCAGTTGTGCATCCTGCTACAGCAGGATGAAGATAGCCAACCATGAAATATCCACCAATCCGAAAACACGGGAGGTTATATCTGCCGCCCTTGGCAGGGATTATGACGGTTCCGTTAAGGTACGGCATTTTGTAGAGATCATTCTCGAGGATATGGGACTCGAGGCGTTCAAAAAGGCTCTCAAGCATTCCCTTCGGGGGCTGAAGGTTGCGTCGTATTATGGATGTCTCCTGGTTCGTCCTCCGGAAATAACGGGATTTGACGATCCGGAAAACCCTGTTTACATGGATAGGCTTATTAATGCCATGGGGGGTGTGGGGTTGGACTGGCCTCATAAGGTGGAATGCTGCGGTGGTTCATTAACCCTTACCAGGTCAGACCTGGTCGTAAAACTTTCCGAAGCGATTATCGCCATGGCCAAAGATTCCGGAGCCCAGTGCATAGCAGTTGCCTGTCCAATGTGTCAGATCAATCTGGATATGCGGCAGGACGATATTTTAAAAACGACAGGCCATCGTTACAATATGCCCGTCCTCTATATAACGCAACTCATGGGATTATGTCTAGGCATGTCGGAGAATGCGCTTGGACTGAACAAACTGATCATTTCGCCGAAAGAGACGATGGATTTTATTCGGCCATAGATAAGGTCATGAATCATGGAAAAAGGTAAAAAGAAAAAAATTGGTGCCGTACTCGTCCAGGGAGGAGGCATAGCCGGTGTCCAAGCTTCCCTCGATCTGGCCAATTCCGGGTTTAAGGTCTATCTGGTAGAGAATTCTGCCGCCATCGGCGGGATGATGGCTCACCTGGATAAAACCTTTCCCACCGGTGATTGCGCAACCTGTATCGTCTCTCCCAAGATTGTTGAGTGTGCCAGAAATCATAATATAGAAATACTCACCCTCTCCACCCTGGAGAAGCTTGAAGGAACACCGGGAAACTTTAAGGCCTATGTAAAAAGATCTCCTCGATATATCAATGAGCAGATCTGTAATGATTGTGGCGATTGCACCCAAGTCTGTCCCGTTGAAATAGATGACCGATACAACCGCGATCTGGGAAAAAGGAAAGGCATTCAAAAATATTCCGCACAGTCCATTCCCAACAAGCCCAGTATCCTCAAATTAGGCCATGCCCCATGTAAAATGGAATGTCCGGCCAATATCAATGTGCAGGGCTATATCCAACTCATCAAGAAAAAGGAATATGTGAAAGCGGCAAACCTCATCAGAGAAAGAAATCCCCTCGCCGCCATCTGCGGCAGGGTTTGTCCTGCTCCCTGTGAGAGCGTTTGTACCCGTGCAACAGTGGATTCGGCGCTGGCCATCAGACAACTTAAAAGATTTGCCCTGGATCAGGAAATCAAACTGGTAAAATCCGGCGAACTGGCATTGCCGGAAGAGAAAACGCCGCCGCCGAATGCTCCGAAAATAGCCATTATCGGCGCCGGACCGGCAGGCCTCACAGCCGCCGGGGATCTTGCGGACAAAGGTTTTGCCGTCACCGTTTATGAAGCGTCAAATACGGCGGGCGGGATGCTCGTCTGGGGGATACCGGCATACAGACTTCCCAAAGACATTCTCGCTTACGAAGTGGAGCTTATCCGGCGAAGAGGCGTCAGCATCGTTTTAAACTGCCGCGTGGGTAAGGATAAAACCATCGAGGAATTACAGAAAGAAAATGATTGTGTCTTCATCAGCGCCGGCGCCCATGTGAGCAGGAAGTTGGGTGTCGACGGCGAAGACCGGCAGGGCGTCGACTACGGCGTGGAATTCTTGAGGCAGGCGGGCGATGAGGACAACAATCCCCGCGTCGGCGAACACGTCGTGGTTATCGGCGGCGGCAATGTGGCCGTAGACGTGGCAAGAACGGCCCTCCGACTTGGCGCCAAGCAAGTTGAAATGGTTTCCCTGGAAAAACGAGACGAGATGCCTGCTTATAAAGAGGAAATAGAAGCCACGCTGGCCGAAGGCATTACGATCAACAACGGCTGGGGGCCAAATCGCATTATCGGAGATGGCGCTGTAAAAGGAATCGAATTAAAGCAATGCACCCGCGTATTTGATGAAAATAGCCGGTTCAATCCCGCCTATGATCAAAATAATTTGAAAAATATCAGTGCGGACCAGATCATCGTGGCTATCGGTCAGGCCATCGACGGCGAACTGCTTGATCATGTCTGTGTAGATATAGAGCGGGGTTGTTTCAAAGTTGATCCCGTCACTCTTGAAACATCGGTCAAGGGTGTTTTTGCAGGAGGAGACAATGCTTCAGGTCCGGCAAGTGTCATCCGGGCTGTTGCCGCAGGAAAGCGTGCCGCGGAATCGATTGAACGCTATCTCCAGGGGAAGGACCTGCGGGCTGTTCGTTTTGACGAGACGTTGAAGCCGATACAGGAAGAACTCCTTCCTTCCACGACCCATACGGAAAAGAAAGAACGGGCAAAGGCAACGGAGCTTTCGGCGGAGATGAGGACCGGCAATTTCGACGAAATTGAATCCGGCTTTTCCGAAGACGACGCACTGGCGGAAGCTGAACGTTGCCTGAATTGCGCCATGTGTTCCGAATGCATGGAGTGTGTTGCCGCCTGCGATAAAAAAGCTGTTGAGCATGGCATGCAGGAGAAAATAATCGAACTCGACGTCGGGTCCGTCATCCTGACACCGGGATTTGAAGAATATGATGCGGAACTTAAGGGAGAATATGGCTTTAACCGGTATCAAAACATTTTGACCAGCGTGCAGTTTGAGCGGATGCTTTCTGCCGCCGGCCCGTATGCAGGACATGTCGTACGCAGGGATGACGGCAAGGAAGCCAAAAGAATAGCGTGGATACAGTGTGTTGGTTCCCGTGACGACAAATGTGGGAATGAATATTGTTCTTCCATCTGCTGTATGGCCACGACAAAACAGGCGCTGGTAGCCAGTGAACACACTGACGGTCTGGAAGCGACTATTTTTTACATGGATATCAGGGCTTTTGGAAAAGACTTCGACCAATATTACGAACGCGCCAGAAATAAGGAAAATATAGAATATATCAAGAGCATTCCCTCCCGTGCCATCCAGGTTCCGGGATCAATGGACATCAGGCTTCGCTATGTGGACGAGAAATTTAAGCAGGTGGAACGCGATTTTGATCTGGTTGTCCTGGCTGTTGGATTGGATCCTAAACCTAACATTTCGGCGAGCATGGCGGCCCTGGGCATTGAACTCAACGATTTCGGCTTCTGTAAAACCAGCCGATTTTCTCCTCTGGAAACGTCGCGGCCCGGTGTTTTCGTTGCGGGCGCTTTCCAGGAACCTAAAGATATACCCGAAACCGTAACACAGGCGAGCGCCGCGGCCTCCATGTCGATGGAACTGCTGTCGCAAGCGCGCAATACCCTCATCACGAAGAAAGAATATCCAACAGAACATGATGTAACGGATGAAGAACCGAGGATTGGCGTGTTTGTCTGTCATTGCGGCATCAACATTGCGGGCACGGTGGATGTGGAAAAGGTGACCGAGGCCATTTCCAACGACCCCCATGTGGTTGTTGCCTCACATACCATGTATACCTGTTCGGACGCGAGTCTTTCTGAAATTAAAAAGCGGATCGAGGAATACCGGCTCAACAGGGTGGTGGTCGCGTCATGCACCCCCCGGACGCATGAACCCCTTTTCCGTGAAACCCTGCGGGAGGCCGGATTAAACCCCTACCTTTTCGAGTTGGCCAATATCAGGGATCAATGTTCATGGGTGCATTCTTCCGAACCGGATGCCGCCACATTGAAGGCCATTGAACTCGTGAGAATGTCCATCGCCCGGGCGAGATTCCTGAAGCCGCTTGCCGGAGAATCACTGGCCATCAACCAGGACGGTCTGGTCATCGGGGGAGGATTGAGTGGCATGACTGCGGCACTTTCCCTGGCAGATCAGGGATTCCAGGTATCGCTCATTGAAAAATCAGGGGCTTTGGGAGGACAGGCGCTGAACGTTCATTCCACCCTGGAAAGCGACAATACCCGCGATTTTATCGCCAATCTTTTAGACCGGACACAAAATCACCGGAACATCAAAGTTTATCTCCATAGTGAGGTGACTAAACTCAACGGACATATCGGTAAATTTTTAGTGACGATAGCGGAAAGAGGCAAGAGCAACGGCCAGGTAGATAACGCAAGGACCGAAATATCCTGTGGCGCCATTATTGTGTCTACGGGAGCGGAGCCGGCGAAAACAGGCGAATTCCTTTACGGGGAGTCTGAAAATATCCTCACCCAAATGGAACTGGAACAACTCCTCCACGCGGACAAATTTAAAGGGCAGGGCAAAAACATTGTCATGATCCAATGTGTCGGTTCCCGCAATAATGAACATCCTTATTGCAGCCGCATATGCTGTTCCATGGCGGTTAAGAATGCCCTGAGCATCAAGAAGAAAAATCCGGATGCCAATATTTATATCCTTTACCGCGATATCAGGACCTATGGTTTCAGAGAGAAGTATTACCGGATGGCCCGTGATGCCGGAATCGTCTTTATCAGGTATGACGAAGAAAGACAACCCATTGTCTCTCACAACAACGGTCTCCTGGTTACTGTTGAAAGCCCTGATGTTAATGATGTTATTGAAATTGAGGCCGACAATGTCATCCTCAGCACGGGAATCGACGCACCCGGCAGCAACAGGCAGTTATCGGATATGCTCAAATTACAGCTTAATGCCGACGGCTTCTTTTTAGAAGCCCATGTCAAGCTTCGTCCGGTAGATTTTGCCACTGAGGGAATCTATCTGTGCGGCCTGGCCCATTCACCCAAGATGATAGACGAAAATATTTCTCAGGCCCGCGCCGCCGCTTCACGAGCGGCTACCGTACTCTCAAAAACGCACCTGGACATCGGAGCGGAAGTTTCTGAGGTTGACCAGGATAAGTGTGTTTCCTGCATGACCTGTATCCACGTTTGCCCTTATGGCGCACCTTTTGTGAATGCTGACAACAAGAGCGAGATTACCGCTGCAAAATGCATGGGTTGTGGCATATGTGTTTCCGAATGTCCTGCCTGTGCGATACAACTCAATCATTTTGAGTCCGAACAGTTTGATATGATGCTGGATAATCTGTTGGAGCATCATTTAACTGTCGACTGTAATTAAGGTAGAGGCATCTTATGAGTAATGAAAATTTCGAACCGCTGCTTGTTGCATTCTGCTGTCAGTATTGTTCATATTCCGCCGCAGACCTGGCCGGTTCCATGAGGTTGCAATATCCCACGAATGTTCGTATTGTAAGAACACCCTGTACGGGAAGGCTGGAGGTGGAGTTTTTCATGAAGGCCTTTGAAAAGGGCGCCGATGGAATTCTAATCGCCGGATGCCTGGAAGGCGGTTGCCATTTCACGGAAGGTAATCTTCTCGCCAAGCGCAGGGTCGGTTATACGCAGACATTCCTCTCAGAGACCGGCCTGGAGGAGGAACGCATCCGAATGGTCAACGTATCGGCGGCACAGGCAAGGCCGCTTGTCGATCACATCAATGATATGCTGGCGACGCTGAAGAACCTTGGGCCAAGCCCGTTAAGTAGAGTTAATCAATCAAAAAATGCGGAGATGAATGTATGATAGTAGCACAAAGGAAAAGCATTCCCGAACTTGTCGATATATTGAAAGGTAAAAGGAAGATCCTGGTGTTGGGGTGCGGTACGTGCGTAACGGTCTGCCTGGCCGGGGGTGAGCGCGAAGTCAGCATCAACGCGTCGGCGCTGCGCATAGCTTCAAGGTTGAAGAACCTCTCTTTTGAGGTTGAAGAACTCACGATTGAGCGGCAGTGTGACAACATCTTCATAGAAAAGGCGGCAGATGCGATCAACAGGAATGATGTCGTCCTTTCTTTTGGATGCGGTGCGGGGGTGCAGGCTATTGCCGAGCGATATGACAAACCGGTTTATGCGGGCCTGGATACGGAGTTCATCGGCATTCTCGAGGAAAGGGCCACCTGGACGGAAAAATGCATCGCCTGCGGTAAATGCGTTCTCCATGAATACGGCGGCATATGCCCCATAACCCGATGTGCAAAGCATATGCTTAACGGTCCCTGTGGGGGTTCAAGGGAAGACCGGTGTGAGGTTCGAGCTGATCGACCCTGTGCCTGGCAACTCATATACCAGAGACTAAAAAATATCGGTGAACTTGATCGACTGAAATCCGTTAAAGCTCCCAAAAATTGGAACACAAGTATCCATGGAGGAAGCAGGGTTATTATCCGGGAAGACCACAAAATATAGCAATAAAGGACCAATACTCAGGTTCCTGCCGTGAGGCACCGGCAGCAGGAGAGATTAGCTTTAAGCAAGATTTCCTTAAGGGTTTACGGATTGCTTCATTCTGATAAACCGACGGTTTCCCTCTTTTCTTTGCCTTTGGTTTGGTAATGCGTTTGAACCTTTGAGAACTTTTATGGCATGTTTGCGGTGACCGCCGCAGGTGACACAGAATTTATCCATAATGGCGGTTTTTTCCCGACCGGTGGCATTTCTGTACCGTAAATGTACTGTCTCCCGATACTCTCTTTTGGATCGTGGCCTCAAGATTATCCCTCCTTTTGGAAATCGATGTTCGGTAACATCGAATTATCAATCAACGATACCTTTTTAAAATCACTCCTTGGGCAATATTCCATTAGATAGAGGCAATTCGCAGAGTTTTTTTAAATTAACTTACTCCTTAATACGTGGTATTCTTAAAATCATTTTCTTGAAATATGGGGTTTAGGAAGGTAGATCCTCGGAAATGCGGCATATTTGAGTTGACTTCGTTTTTGGCATTTTCAATCATGCGTATATATTTAGTAAAAGCATTATAGGGACGCTCATTAAATACACGATGAAAACAAAAACCATTAAAAGCGGCCTGTCTTCTCTGGATGGGGTGCTTCAGGGTCTACGTTATGGTGACAATGTCGTATGGCAGGTAGACCATCTCGAAGAGTATAAATTCTTCGCCGAGCCGTTTGCAAATCAGGCTATTGGCGATGGGCGGAAATGCATCTATCTTCGTTTTGCACCTCACCCTGAGATCCTTGAATCACGACCCGGCCTTACCATCATCAAGTTGAATCCGGAAGTCGGTTTCGATACCTTCAGCGGGGAAGTCAACAAGATTATCGAATCATTTGGCAGAGAAACCTTCTACGTATTTGATAATCTCTCTGCCCTTGTCGTCCGTTGGGCAACGGATGAGCTCCTGGCGAACTTCTTCCAGGTTACATGTCCTTATCTCTTTGAGCTCGATACAGTCGCCTATTTTGCATTGACACGCGGTCAGCATGGCCACAGCGCCGTCGCGAGGATCAGAGACACAACCCAGTTGCTGATCGACGTCTACCACGTACAGGATATGATGTACCTCCATCCGCTGAAAGTGTGGGACAGATACTCTCCACAGATGTTTCTTCCTCACATGATGTCTGAAGGAGCCCTGATTCCTGTCTTTCACAGCGGGGATGCCGCCGCCGTATCCGTAAAAGCCAGCAGACAACCTCTCCACATAATGTCGAAATCGATAGCCCCGTGGGAAAGCGTATTCAGAAGACTGCTGCAGTACCAGGAGTCGGAGCAGGATTTGCAGGAAACCACACCGGAGATTTCCGCCCTCAAGCAGGAGCTTTTACGGATGATAATAGGGAGCCATCCCGAATTTAACAAGCTGGCAGACTCCTATTTCAGAATAAGCGATCTTCTTGGTATCAGGGACCGCTTGATCGGCTCCGGTCAGATTGGCGGAAAGGCAGCGGGAATGCTTCTGGCCAGGCGTATCCTGGCTGATAGGGACTGTGATGAAGATTTTTCACAATTCCTCGAAGCTCACGATTCATTCTATATAGGGTCCGACGTTTTCTTTACCTTCCTGGTAAATAATGACCTTTTCCGTCTCCGCCTGCAGCTGACCCGCAGCTCCCATATCTCTCATGATGAATTTGAAGAAGTGGAAAGGCGTTTCCTGGAAGGCAAGTTTCCTCCTGAGATCATTGAACAGTTTGGCAGCATGTTGGATTACTACGGCCAGGCACCGATTATTGTCAGGTCCAGCAGCCTTCTGGAAGATAGTTTTCGCAATGCTTTTGCAGGCAAGTACCGCAGTGAATTTTGCGCAAATCAGGGCAGTTCCGGGGAGCGCCTGGAAGCGTTTTTGAAGGCTGTGAAACTTGTCTATGCCAGCGCCACAAACCCAGACGCACTGTCTTACCGGCGGGCCATGGGACTGGAGGACAGAGATGAGCAGATGGCTATCCTGGTGCAGCGTGTTTCAGGAATGCCGTACAAAAAATACTTCTTCCCGAGCCTCGCCGGGGTTGCCTGTTCGCGGAATCTTTATGCCTGGACAGATCGCATAAATGCGAAAAAGGGATTGATCCGTCTTGTCTTCGGACTGGGGACGCGGGCGGTGAACAGGGTCGGAAATGACTATCCCAGGATGATAGCCGTGAGTCATCCGGAACTCAGACCGGAGTATGGCGTTCGAATCGCAAAGTATTCGCAATGGGAGGCGGATATCCTGGATTTGGAAAAAAATGAATTCGTCACCATGTCTGTGACAGACATCCTGGCCGCTCGGGACTATCCGAATCTTCACCTTCTCGTGTCTTTACTGAAAGATGACTATCTGATCGACCCCTTCACAGGACGCCTGGACAGCTCCCCAGAGGAGCTTGTCCTGACATTTAACAATCTGATCGGTCGTACGGATTTCATTAAGATCATGGACGCTATGCTGACGAAACTCGAAAAAGCCTACGGACATCCTTTGGATACAGAATTTACTTCTTCTGTCGGTGCCGGCGGCAATGTCCGGATCAATCTGCTCCAATGCCGGCCGATGACCATACCGGGAACGGTCGGTCCGGTGACCTTCCCCGACGAACTGCCGAAGGAACGCATATTGTTCAAGGCCAATCGCACCATCAGTGGTGGGACAATTTCAGACATCCGCTACATACTCTATATCGATCCCAAGCGCTATGCCCTCGTTGAGTCCATGGATGTGAAAAAATCCCTGGGTCGGGTTGTCGGATCTATAAATGAGCACCCCATGGTTGTCAAAGGCAAGATAATGATGATGGGGCCGGGCAGATGGGGGAGCAGCGATATTAATCTCGGCGTCAATGTAAGTTACGCCGATATAAATAATACTTCTGTACTTGTAGAAATTGCCCGCGAGGAAGCGGGGCATCTCCCTGAATTTTCCTACGGCACACACTTTTTTCTGGACTTGGTAGAGGCACGGATCATCTATTTACCAGTCTATCCAAATGATCCGGAAGCGGATTTCAATAATGAGTTCTTCGACGACTCAGCCAATGCTCTCTTGGACCTCATGCCGGGCACCGCAAAATTCGCGGGGATGATCCAGGTCATTGATCTGCCGGCGACAACGGGAGGACGATATGCCAAAGTCGTTGCCGATCCGCAGAAGCAGAAAGCGATTTGCTATATTGAGTGAGCAGGCCTTCTGAAGACGGCAGTTCTTAAACTAGACGTTTTTCCCGGATCGTTACTACCCCCGGATTCTATTACACCCAGCCGCGAAGTTTCATCGCTTCAACGACACGCTCGACGGCAACGACATAGGCGGCCTGCCGCATATTGATATTATACTTCCTGGAAGTATTGAGGACTGAATGGTATGCCGTTGTCATTTTCTTATCGAGTCGTTTGTGTACATCCTCCAATTCCCAGTAGTACATATAAGCATTTTGTACCATTTCAAAGTACGATACGGTAACGCTTCCGGCGTTACACAGAAAGTCCGGTATTACATGAATGCCGTTCTTATGGAGGATATCGTCGGCTTCTGTAGTGGTCGGCCCGCTGGCAAGCTCAGCAATAATCCTGGCTTTGATCCTCGATGCATTACTATCTGTAATCACGTTTTCCATGGCGGCAGGTATGAGGATATCAACATCGAGTTCCATGATTTCTTCATTGGATAGCGATTTTGTGTCGGGGAAATTAATGACGGAAGATGTTTTTGCCTTATGGATGCCGATTGCTTCCGGATTAAGCCCCTCCTCGCCGTAAATGCCGCCTTTGGAGTCGCTTACGGCTAATACCCTGCAACCCAAAAGGGACGTGGCAAGGCAGGCTGCGTGGTAGCCTGCGTTGCCATACCCCTGAATCGCCACTGTTGCCTGTGACAGGTCAATGCCGCATTCCCGGGCTGCTTCCCGGACAGTATAAAGGCCACCCCGCGCCGTGGCGTCGCTGCGGCCTTCGGAACCGCCGAGAGACGCCGGTTTTCCCGTAATGACGCCAAACTGATTCTTCCCGCAGAGTTTTGAGTACTCATCTACCATCCAGGCCATGATCTGTGGGTTTGTATATACGTCGGGGGCAGGAACATCTTTTTCAGGACCGATTATCTGCCATACTCTGTCCACGTATGTCCGGCTCAGACGTTCCAATTCCCCCCGCGACATTTCCTTGGGATTGCAGATGACGCCCCCTTTGCCGCCGCCAAGGGGTAAATCGAGCAGCGCACACTTCCATGTCATCCAGGCTGCGTGGGCGCGAACATTATCTATCGATTCTTCCGGATGAAAGCGGATTCCGCCGCTGGTAGGACCTTTTGCATCGTTATACTGGACCCTGAAAGCCTGGAATACCTTTACCGTGCCGTCATCCATGCGCACCGGTAATGATACATGAAGTTCGCGCACAGGCGCCTGAAGCACTTCATGAATGCCAGGTTCCAGATTTAATATTCTTGCACATTGATCCAATTGTCTCTGGGCAATACTGAATGGACTCGTTTTAACCATGCGACCTTCCTCCCTGTGATTATGTTTGTTGCCCGCGAAGCGATTTTTTCAGTTCTGCCGTTTTCTGGCAAAAAAATAATTACTGGCAAGTAAGCAAAATCATAAAGAATTATTTATTATCAGGTACACTATATCAAATTAGCCATATGGAAAGAAAGGACAATTTATGAAAGAATAGTACAATTTTGCACAAATTAATGGGACAATGGGACATTATTGTTGACAAATAAGCATAATTTTGTTAAAAGCGACGGCAAACGATTGCCGATTGCCTTATGAAAAAATTTTTTGATTCCGAAGGAATTGAGAGAAAAACAGTCCTTATTCTTCGACTTCTTAAAGAAAGTGGACAGCCAATCGGTGCCCGCCTTATCTCCAGGCGGATGCAGGATTCGGGAGTAATGCTAAGTGAAAGAACTGTGCGTTATCACCTAAAACTCATGGATGAAAAAGGGCTTACTCGTCTTGCGGGCAGACGGGAAGGAAGAGTTGTAACAGACAAAGGCGTCGACGAAGTCAATAACGCGATGGTGCAGGACAAAATCGGGCTTGCCATCTCGCGCATCGAGATACTGGCTTACAAAACAACATTTGATCCAGTTAGTGGCAGAGGGTTTCTCCCTGTTAATATCTCACTTTTCCCCAAAGAACAGTTCAAAAATGCCCTGAAGGCAATGAGACCGGCCTTTGAAATGGGACTGACTGTCAGTGATCTTGTTGCTGTTTCGGGAGAGCATGGGCAGCTTGGTAATGTTACCGTGCCGGCAGGTAAGATAGGTCTTGCCACGGTCTGCAGCATAGTAATTAACGGTGTTTTGCTTAAAGCCGGCATTCCC
>Ga0208495_1000397_pt1 | contig 15481 bp, 17 predicted proteins | sample CryBogmetaGMA14M_FD_184551 | JGI IMG/M metagenome (GOLD analysis project Ga0208495, IMG submission 184551) | Freshwater microbial communities from Crystal Bog, Wisconsin, USA - MA14M (SPAdes) | ecosystem: Environmental > Aquatic > Freshwater > Lake | place: Crystal Bog, Wisconsin, USA...
TTGCTCCCAGCGTGGAAATCCTCAAAAATACCGCGACAAATTAGATTGCTACGCAAGCCCCAGCCGTCCTGGTCACTCGTTCGCCACCCAACAAGGGGATGGCTCACATGCTCTCCAATGACTCGACACGATTTCGTAAAGCCTGCATTTTCACTACGCTACGCTTCGTGAAAACACATGCACTATCGCTTCTGGGGACTACACGACTCCTGTCTCGCAGCGATTGAGGTTGACGATGCTCTTGAAATATCGGAACAAACCGAGATCTAGCGCTAAAACAAACTGAAGGTGCGACCGTTTAATAACGGTCGCACCTCTAAGGCGGACAGTTACTTCTGGAAAATCCACCGAAAATTAAATGCTCACTACCGACCATTAACCGCCACTGAAGACTGTTATACGACAGTCAGCAAACTCGCGTTGGCTGACAGCGGCACCTATACTATTTTTACCGCACACCAATTGTCGCGAAGCTTGCGCAATTCATATTCAAGATGCATTTGCTAAATAAATGAGCTACAATGTAGCCCATTTATTTGGAGGATTAATCATGTCTGCAAACGCTGTAGTACGTGCCCGGATTGACGAGCAGATCAAAGAGGAAGCCACCGTTGTGCTGGCTGCGATGGGGCTGACCATATCTGATGCGGTTCGGCTTTTACTAACCAAGGTTGCGCATGAGCACGCACTTCCTTTCGACCCGCTGATTCCCAATGCCACCACTATTGCCGCAATGAAGGAGGCTCGCGCTGGAAACCTACCTCGTGCCAATAGTATTGCAGAGCTGATGGCAGATTTGAATGCGGACGATTGAATGGACAAGCCAATTTAAGCGCGACTATAAGCGTGAGGGCAAAGGCCAACACCGAGCAACTCTAAATGTCGAGCTATTCCCCATCGTGGATGCACTGGCAAACAATCAACTGCTTGATCCTCGTTACCGTGACCATGCCCTAACTGGTGAATGGAAGGATTACCGTGACTGCCATATCAAACCAGACATGGTGTTGATTTACAGAAAGCCAGATGACGTGGTATTGCAGCTTGTACGTCTCGGCTCGCATAGCGAGCTTGGTCTGTAACCATCTAGTTTACGAGCCTTTTCAGGAATCGTCAGTTTCAAAAAGCCAATCTCAATACCGGACATTCAGATTTGTAATATTTTTAACGAGATCACAGTCACCACTCGACCCATAACAGCCTGTCGGCTATGATTTTACGCCTCCCTAAACCGAACAGTCATGACTTGCTGCAAAAGACCCCAAACCCGTCTTATACAATGTTAATTTGATTGGCTGGTTTGTTCATGAATAACAGACATTCATCAAGAAAAAACGAAGCTGAATATCATCCTGCGCGAAAAATATACAGTTAGTATCCTCAGAAAATTTTCTGAGTTTATTGCCTAAATCGAAGTGTTCAGAGATGATAGGCGTAAACTATATAACCACTTGACAGGTTTCATACCCCACATGAACGTCGCTGACCTTTTTCCTCCGCCAGGCAAAGTGCAACGCATCTACTGCGAGAAGTGTTCCGATCATCTCGATCTTTCGTTTGCAGACTTTGATGATGACGTATCGGGGGTCAAAGTCTCAGTTAGTGGCCTTCCTATGCTGATTTGTCCCTCGTGCGGATCAACTTATTTGCCGGATAGGTCGCGCTTTGCATTGATCGAACTTCACCGCCAAGCTACTGCGAAAAGCTCTAACATTGTCACAGTCAACCAAAGCAAGACAGCTCGCGATTTTAGGTTTACCAAGGTGCCGTTCCTGTACGACTCTGACGACTACAACTATATTCCTGGCCTGACCCAAAAGTTTAACGAAGGGTTTTTGACACCAGTCTTTTTCAACAAAGAAGTCCTAATTAAATACGATGTACACCCTTCCCATCGTGTTACGTTCGCCTCTCAAACCTACGGAAGTATTCTGCTAAGAGATGGATTCTATCTTCCATTCGGGATCAATAGAAATGGTCGACTGGTCATGTGGCTCGGTGATATCGCGCAATTACCAGAGAACGAGCAGTTCTATCTTCGGTCTGAGAATGTTCCATCCGACCACTCTATCGGTTCTGAATTTTACGATGGTCAGATTGAATGCAAATTCACTGACCGGACACCGGAGGATCAACTATTTGAGCAACGTTCACGTCTACTTGAAGCCTGTTTCTCGCGCTTTGGTGAGAAACTCGCTCATCTCGAGAAGGAAGTGCTCGATTTGGCAATATCGATCCGTCGCCCTGTCGTTGACACATCCGTCGAGCGGAGCAATGTAGCCGATGCACTAAACAAGGTTTACCTTGAGTCTTTCGACAACAAGGCCATGGAAAGAACGCTTACTGTCCTCGGGCTAGACCCCGCAAAGCTGGGAAGTTTGAAGCGACTTCAGAAGCTAAGTGAGGCTATTGCCCCAAACAAGAACATTGCAGGAGCGATGAGCCCACTCTATGTTCTTTACGATCTCCGAGTTGCATATTCACACCTGGGATCCGAAGCAGGACAAGAAGAGAAACTCCGCTCCGTGCTTGATCGCCTTGGACTAGCAGTTGGAGCCGATCTATTTGCGATTTACGATGCACTCATGCCAGCTCTGAAGGAAGCATTTTCCAAGCTAGCGGAGGTTTTCGAATGAAACCTAACTCTTCGCTCAACCCGTTCTCTTTTGGAACGCTCGCAGCCATCCGGTTAGTTCCTCATTAGTCGGCATAGGGATGGGATCGCCGTGCGCGTCGTAGCGAATCAACAACTCGATTGGACCGAGCGCCTCTGGTGCTATTTTAAAACAGAGCGATTTGCGTCTCTCATGGACACAGGGTCGCTTTATTTCGCTTCGGCGCGGCAGTTTGAGGATCGCTTCGAAGGCGCGGTGGCAGTTCTGCCACCAGGGCTCCCACTCGATCCTAGGTATTCAAAGGCCAATTTTTCCGAGCGCTTGAGATCGTCAACGAATACTCAGGGTTTGCCGTCACATCGGCTCGCTATATTGCCTTCGCAGAACTCAAGCAATGCACATCTCACCTGATTACTTTATCACTTTGGGAGGTATTTATGAGCTCTCTAACCCAAGAATTTACCGCCTTTATTGGCATCGATTGGGCTGACACCAAACATGATATTTGTTTGCAACCAGCTAATAGCCAGCAACGAGAATTTGATCAACTGCCCCATCAGATCCCTGCGATCGAGCAATGGGCTTATTCGCTGCAGAAACGCTTTGGAGGCACCATTGCGGTAGTGCTAGAACTATCTAAGGGGCCTATCGTCTATGCATTGCAAAAATACGATTTCTTCGTGCTGTTTCCTGTCAATCCCTCCACGTTGGCTAAATACCGTGAAGCCCTCGCCCTCTGCCTCTGGAACTTCCGTCCTCTGGTAAAAATACCCCATCAATCCTATCCGTGAAGCGCAAGTGGGATATTGGAGCCGGGTATTGTGAAGTGGGTGCCAACGGATAATGATTGTCGTACGTAATACAAACAGGTCTTGCAAAGACACATCAAAATATGCTTTTGCATGACCTGACTCTATCATACTTCGTCTTGGCAGGCTACGGGGAGCCTCTTCCAATGCTAAATGAGTCTGAAGGAACACTGTATTCCTAACGGAAAATGAGTCTGACAAACGCTTAAATCTCGTTCATGATAGAGGAATGAATCTAATCATGAATATAAACGATCTAAAAACAATCGAGCAATTGGAACAATTTTTAACCGGCACTCAGTCCATCGCTTTTCTGGTTGCCAGTAACAAGAAAGATATATACCGAGACATACAGCGGACACTGGTTAAATTCAGATATCCCTCGCTGAATAAAGCATCCAAAGGTGTGGTTGTGTGTTTTCTTATTAAAATTACCGATTATTCAAGGCAGCAGCTCACACGTCTGATTAAGCAATACTGCGACACGGGCATAATTGAACGGCAACAGCGTATTTACCAAGGCTTTGAACGTTTATATACCGCTGAAGATATTTGCCTGCTGGCTGCGCTTGATGAGCGGCACAACACTCTTAGCGGGCCTGCCACTAAAAAACTATGCGAACGTGCGCTTACCATTTTCAAACAAACACAATACCAACGATTAGCGGGCATATCGGTTGCGCATTTGTACAACCTTAGAAAATCAAAATGTTATTTGCGGCAACGCTATACTTTTGAAAAAACACGACCCAAGGTCGCGCTTATTGGGATAAGAAAAAAGCCGCGCGCCCATGGTGAGCCTGGTTTTATTCGGATTGATACGGTTCATCAGGGCGATCAGGACAAGCAAAAAGGCGTCTATCATATTAATGCCGTTGATGAGGTGACTCAATTCGAAGTGGTGTGTACCGTTGAGAAAATCAGCGAACAGTATTTAATGCCGGTTATTGAACAACTGCTGGATTATTTTCCCTTTGTTATTCAAGGCTTCCATTCAGATAATGGTTCGGAATACATTAACTACAAAGTGGCTGCATTGCTGGAAAAACTGCTGATTGAATTTACCAAATCCCGATCCAGACAGTCCAACGACAACGCTTTAGTTGAAAGTAAAAATGGTTCAGTGATCAGGAAACTGTTTGGTTATGCACATATCCCACAGCGCTGGGCATCCTTAATCAATGAGTTTAATCACAAGACACTGTTCCCTTATATCAATTACCATCGACCCTGTTTTTTTCCTAAAACAATTACTGATAGTAAGGGCAAGGACAAGAAAACCTATCCCTATGAAGCTATGATGACACCTTATGACAAATTAAAATCCATTGATAATGCGATAAAGTACTTGAAAGCTGACATCACTTTTGAAATACTGGATAAAGTCGCTCTTAATCAAACTGATGATCAGGCGGCTGAACAACTACAAAAAGAACGATCAAAATTATTTAAAACAATTAATGAACGAGACCTAAAAAGCGGCTGAGTTATAAGAATTTATTTTTTCCTTTTTCAGACTCATTTATCTATTGGAATATACTCAAAACACAATACGTAAAAATACCTAATAAGCGCTAACTAAAAAAATAAGTTGCTTTGGTATTCCAAACTGGTTCCCGTTATTAAAATATAAATAACGCATCAAGATTAACGTCCACTCAATGAATGTTAATGGCCAATTAAACTGAGCCAGTAATGGCAAATTGTCGAACTTCATTCTGCCATATTCATCGCCACAAAGCCGGCCCGTCGCGTCTGGCTGCTCTTGGCCGTGAGGTGCCCGTCAAATTCCATCAAGATCAACGTTAGCTATCGGGCGACCCTCTAAATTAACCAGAGGAAAGTTTTTTACCAATCAAGTTTTCTTAAGGGTTGTTACCACTGGTAATGCCCCCAACTTTTTTTCATTTTCTAAGGTGAAAAGGGTTGTCGCTAGGCTGTCGAAATACAACAATTTTGAATATATTTTAACCCCCCTCTTTATGGACCTGAATAACTTTAATAATAAACTGGAATTCATTGGAAATAAATGCTAAAACGACACCTTATATCAACTACAGCTATTGCTCAAAGCTATGCCTCAACTGTCAAAACTTATACGCAGTCGTGACGACTGGAAAAGTAAAGCCATTCTAAGGGCGAATCAAATTCGAGAGCACAGGAAAACCCATAAGCAGAATCGGGAGCAAATAGCCGAGTTTAAGAAGCTACTCAAGGAGCTACAACAAGCCGCTGAAGAAGATAAAAAAAACATTTAGCGCCGATTGCAGGGGACATTGTCGAGATAACGCAAGCGCAGCGGGTTCGAACGTTATGTGTTTTACTGGTGATACAAACCGTTGTATCCTATCGCAGCATCCCGAGAATTCTGAATTTACTTAACACAGAAACTGCACTTGGCTTAGACTGGGTTCCGCATTTTACCTCGGTTATTAACTGGACTTTACAGCTAGGCTTAGGCTTACTTAAACAAGTCAAGCCTATTAGCACGCCGTGGCTGGCGATCATTGATCACTCCATAGACATTGGTACTAAAAAAGCCTTGGTGGTGTTGAGAGTAAATGTTGATACGTTATCTAAAAGAGGTGCGGCGATCCGACTAGAAGATTGTGAATGCATTGGCCTGAAGGTTTGTGAACAGGTCAACGGGAACACTATCGCACTGGACTTGGCAGCGATTTTTAACCAAGCCGGACAGCCGAGTGCGATTATAAAAGACGGCGATTACACGTTGCAAAAAGGCGTTAGATTATGGTCGGAAAAGCAAAGTGTAGAAATTCCCGTTATTACAGACATTGGTCATTCGATGGCCACTGCACTCAAGAAGCAGTACGAGAAAACAGCGGCTTATAAACGTTTTACGGCCTTACTCACTCAAGGCGCCAGTCGCTTGCGACAAACTGAATTAGCCTTTTTGATACCGCCTAAATTACGGAGTAAAGGACGCTTCCAAAGTATCAGTACATTAGGTAAATGGGCGGATAAAATACTTGACGTGTTCGCTGTTCAGGGGCGTGCCAAAAAAGGCAGTCTGTTAGCTAAACTGCGTACGGCGTTACCCGGTTTTCTATTACTAAAACCTTTTATTAAGCGCTTTGCGATGACCACCCAAGTCGTTGCACAGGTTATGGAGATTCTTAAAAATAAAGGTCTTGATCAACTCAACTATGAGCGGTGTTATCAGCTCTCAGAAACACTACCCAAAAACTCCAAGGTTAAAAAGCATCTGCAAAAATGGTTACGAGAACACCTTGCTATTCAGAAGCAACTCACAGAATTTCCATTATTAGTTAGTAGTGACATTATCGAATCCCTATTTGGTAATTTTAAGCATATTATTGAACGGAGTCCGCAGGCCGATATGAATCGTACGACATTATTAATTCCTGCGCTCTGTGGAAGTCTTGATAAAATAACGATTACACAAGCTCTGAACCTGGCTCGTCATAATGACTTGGAAGAGTGGGAGAAAGAAAATATTCCCTATACTGTGCGCAAGAAACGCAAAGCCTTTTTTGACAATATTGGTAGCCAAAAAGCGGGGGTAACATAACTTGAACAAATGAACTTATTTCGACAGCCTAGGTTGTCGCCCCTTTATTTTGAGCACGCCGTGCAATCAGACAATCGGATAATTCAACAGCGTTATATTCAATATAATCAAGTAATGCGTTGTTTAAAGCCGACCAGTCATCAAATTGAAACTTTGAATTGCTCGCCAGCTCATGTATCACAAGATAGATTTCCTGACGATTACACTCAAAAACGCTTTCTAAAACCCACTCAGTTTCCGCTATCACGATCGAGGAAATAAAAACCTTGTCAGCCTTATTAATTAATGCTTCGGCAACATCAACTTGCCATTTCGGGTTTTTGTTATCTACGGGTTTAAACAAAAACCGAAGTAGAACATTCGTATCAATTGCAATCATCAGTTACAAACTTATTGGCAGCGTATTTTTTTATCGCGTTTTTCATTTCTTCAGCTGACGGGAATTCTCTGTCTTTGATCAGATAATTAAACTTACCCGCAAGATTATCGGAATTCATCTTGATGATATGCGCCACACCGTCACGCGCAAAAACCTCAACATAATCCCCTGGCTGCAAGGCCATAGCATTGCAAACAGTTTGAGGTAGCGTCACTTGTCTTTTCGTAGTTATTTTATGCATTCAACATCTCCATAGTATTACTAATTGCAAATAGTAATACCTAGAATATTAACGAGTCAACCTTACTTCACTTTAAAATAAAAAACTCAGAATATGAAAAATATAACACAGTGATAATTTTGTCATGAATGTCTCTTGTTGGCCGTGAGCTGACGACCAAAAATCTCAATGTATACTTCGCGCGGTAGTGTTTTTGTGGGGTACGACAACGATTCCTTCATTTTGAGACTATAAGGTTGCCAACCCTTGCTAATCATGGTGTCAAAGATGTTACGCGAATTGTATCTTCATTCGTGGTATAGACTTAAAAGTTGTACAACGAAACTCAACTGGATTTACAAATTTGGTACTTTGATTTTGTATATGGGTATTTTGGTACGAAAAATGGCATTAAATCGATAAAAATTTAACTTTTTAAACACTTAAAGTTCAGTATCAAAATAACGTTTGTTTTTTTGAACATGGCAAATATGGGTATTAAATTCCTATGGTCCGAAAATGAAGGAATTGTTGTCGTACCCCATTTCTTAATTGCGTTTACAGAAAGATGCTTCTGATAAATGGGGGCTAATCCGACTCCACCCATGCGATTAAAGCTATGAGAAATCAGAGCAGCCCAAATGTCCGTCCTGATTAAGCTTCAATAATGTAAGCAATCATCAGATTACTTGAGTTTTTATTTCGTGAGTTGCTACTGCTTTTTGATGCTATCGTACCAGTGTGTCACGGTATATTTATTTAGCGATACCTTTGTTTTACTTCGCCTGTTGTCTTTGAAGTTCGGAAGGCTCCTGGTGCTCATTAAAGGTAGGTATTTGTTCATTGGTTTGAGCAGGGCGTTCTACAGGCATTCTTGCAGGCGCAGTTATATTAGCTCTATTATGCTCCGCCTTTTGTCTTTGTAGTTCAGAAGGCTCCTGGTGTTCATTAAAGGTGGGTATTGGCTCATTGGTTTGAGCGGGATATTCAGGAGCAGATGAAAGTTCTGCTAACAAAGGTGCAGAAAATACACCCAGACAAGCAGCCAAGGCCAAACCAAGATAAGTATCTCTATTCATAACCATTCTCTCTTGTGATAATCATTAAAAAAACATCTTTTATACTGATCCGCTATTACTATACTTCTTGTACTATTTCATGGCTGAAGATAAGCAAGTCATATCAACCCAGAGCCATAGTTCCGTCAAAAGCTTAAAAGCATTGTAATCGAAAAACTAGCCACAGTCTCTACTACCGCACAGTTCAATCGCACTACAGGTGACCAAGGACCATCCGTGACCGATCCATCATGTTATTACGATTCCGATACACAACGCTGGTTTCAGGTGGTGTTGACACTGGATGTTGATGAACTTACTGGTGACTTCCTCGGCTCGAACCATATCGATATCGCCGTTAGTAATTCTTCTGATCCTACCGGTAGTTGGGTTGTCTACCGCCTACCAGTCCAAGATGATGGCACACATGGTACGCCAAACCATGCTTGTACGCTGGGTCCGTGTATCGGCGATTACCCACACATTGGCGCCGACAATTATGGCTTCTACATTACTACCAACGAGTACTCGCTCTTTGGGCCTGAGTATAAGAGCGCACAGATTTATGCCTTATCTAAGAGTGCATTAGTTGCAAATACAATTGTCACTGTGGTGCAGTTCGATACAATCGGTGCTGTAAAGTCAGCCAATGGCACTCAACCGGGCTTCACGGTCTGGCCCGCTATATCCCCGTTGAGCACTTACTCTACTAAAGCCGGTGGCACTGAGTTCTTCCTGAGTTCAAATGCGGGCGAGGAAGCAAATAGTGTTCCGGGCGGAAATTTTTCTAATGAGCTGATTATTTGGGCACTGACCAATACCAAGTCGTTGAGCTCTGTCTTACCGAATTTAACCCTAAGCAATAAAGTTGTCCGTACCCAGACCTATGGTATTCCACCGAAGGCAAATCAAAAGATTGGTGATGTGCCGTTAGCTGACTGCCTGAACCTCGACTGTTTCGGATTCGGAACCCCAGCAACACCAGAAGAAGAAGGTACTTTAGATGCCAACGATACCCGTATGCAACAGGTTTGGTATGCAAATGGCAAGCTTTGGGGTTCACTTGACACAATTGTGACAGTAGGTGGTCACGATAAGGCTGGTATTGCCTACTTCATGGTGGAACCAGAAATAAAGAAGAATGGGAATTTGGAAGCTGACATTTCCAAACAAGGATATTTAGCAGTTGCAAACAATAACGTGATTTATCCAGCTATTGCAGTTCTGCCCAATGGCAAGGGAATTATGGCCTTCACACTTGTTGGCCAAGATTACTATCCAAGCGCCGGGTACGTTTCGATTGACAAGAAGGGTACGGGTGCAGTTCATGTGGCCGCCACTGGTTTAGGCCCACAGGACGGGTTTAGCGAATACCTGACATTTGGAAATCGTCCGCGTTGGGGTGACTACGGTGCGGCGGTGACAGATGGCAATGACATCTGGATGGCCAGCGAGTATATTGCGCAGACTTGTACCTTGGAGCAATATCAGGCACCGAGTACCGGAAGTTGCGGTGGAACGCGTGTCAGTTTGGGCAACTGGTCTACACGCATCACGGGCATAACACCGTAACCATTACTACAAGCATACCTGAAAAGATATCGGACATTGGGGCAATACATTAATGTCCGATATTTAGTCTTTGGAACCTTTTTCCGGGTGCACTGAGATATTGTTGGCGCCGTCTGAAAACTGACCATCTGTGCCGATTGAAAATGGACCAGGGGATTTAGCGCTGTAGCGTGTACGTGTGGACTCAAAGAATCTCTATGTGTCCCGTCCGGTGGAGCTAAATAAATCAATGCCTTACATGTAAATGTAGCTTTTTTGTCTGCGAGAGAGTTCAGCATAAAAGTCACTGGTTCTGCGGGTTCCGCTCGGTACCTATTGAATAGAATCACCTGCATCTGTTGCCGTCACAATATCAAATTAAATGAATAGCGCTCAGTTAAAATGTCTTTCTGTATTTGCGATCTTTGCCGTAATCGGTTTTGGTCCGGTATCTCCGGGTTGTCTGATCGGTATGTATGTTGTCATCATGCGTCCAACCTGGTTTTTACAACTTGTCGACAATCTCTACAGTGATTTTAAGGCTCCAGATTTTATCGCGTCCAACAACACACGCATTAAAGCCTTTCTGTGCTTATTGATATTATTCATCATTGATATAGCACCGGTACCTGTCACCCCAGTTATTGCTTTTGTGATTATTCTGAGTAGACCTCAATGGTTCTTTCGCGTCGTCAGGGATATTTACAGTGATATCGTTTAAAGCGTATATTAAAAATCAAGCGCCCGTATACGTATAGGACAACTCTTTGGTTTTCGTGGCTGTAGCAGCGTCTACTGAATCAAAAGCGTCATCATTTCAATCATTACGCTTTCACTTCTGCCGGTATTGCTTCCAAGGTTTTTTTAGCCACTCGATAGGCTCTATTACGTGCATTAATCCGTTCACGATTAGCGGCATAAAAAGAAGCATCACGCGCCTTAATCCTTTCACGATTGGCAGCGTAATACTTAGCGTCTATTGCTTTAATCTTGTCACGATTGGCAGCGCGATATTTAGCTATTGCTGCTTTTACCTTCTCTGGATTAGCTTTACGATAAGCTGCCAAGCGTACCTTTTCTTTCTCTTTCTTTAAAGCAATTGCTGCATCGTCAATTTCTTTTTTACTCATAGTGTAATCCATCTTAGAATCTGTTTATAATATTTTAAACAGTTATTATTGTTGATTTTTTCACAATTATGCCAAAAGTTCTATAGCCAAGCGATGTAGCGACCGGCTTTACAAACAACAATTAGCCAAACTAACCACCCTAATGTAGTGCGTGTTAACTTAAATCTATCTTTCACATGCTGAAAAATATCATCACTAAATAAACTTTAAATCGTATTTTTCATTTTAAACATCCCTTAAGTAGGGGGTTGGTAGATGTTTTTCTATTATTGAATCAACATTATACTCTGCCTCCCCCCCTGGAAAGACGAAAAAACCATAAAAAAAAGCTGTACACACGCCATCCTTGCGCTAAAAACCTTAATTGTTGGCACAGGGTAATTGTCGCCGAACAGAAAATTTTAACTTCATAAGTTAGCCTTTCTATGTACTTTTTTGTGTGACGAAATCAGAGGTGGCTAAAGTTTGCGGTTTCGATAATACTGACTATGCACGACTTGAACCCATCGAAATAACTGGCTGCGATGGCGTATCTCACCAGTTCCATTTCGCGACACGTTTACTTGGGCACCTAGTTACTCTGGATGCCTTTGAACTGGAAGAGGGACAACAGGCCGGTTATAAATTTCAGATAATCGGTGACCCGGAAGAAGACCAATTCGCCTTGCTGGGACGCATGGTCGGGAGAATACGCAAGACCCTTTCCGTGAAGTATATTAAGGATAATGGTGACGGACATGGGGTTCAGATTACCGACATGATGGTGTGTGGGCGTTTCGAAAGTGGCCTCTCTCTGGATTATTATATGCCCAGTGTTGTTGTCGATGGCCAGGAGATATCATAGGAAAAATTTGGTCGCATGATTAGATCATTTGAAGGATGGCAGTTCAAGCTGGAGCTTCTTGATCGCAGCGATGAACTTTAGCCGTTTCCTTCTTAGGATAAATATAGAGCAGACCACGGTTTTTTTGCTTTTAAGAGCCCCCCATTTTACAAATCCGCAACAATCTCTATGCCCTTTTAGGGACATTACTAAGGCCATAGGTTATGTCGGTGACCATTCAAAGCAGTCACTCGCAACGAGAAGATTTTTGTTTTCTGGTCGTCCGGTTACGACCCCTATGTATAGTGGCCGCTATGTAAAGCTTTACATAGCGACCCAGAGCTGCCTTTCAGTGGAGGGTAACGTGTGTCTGATGAGATTCACAAAGCGGACGTCCAAAGTCATCTGTTTTATTTCCACAATGTTGTCGCGCAGTAGGTCAGCAAATACCTGCCAGTTTGCTGAACGGTAGTAGCCAAAATACCTGCTTTCCGGATAATTAAACGATTATATACTCTACTGATATTTTACTATTATGGTGCAGTTGTGCTTCTTTCGGCACCATAGGTTTTTACTAAATAATCCACCATGACAGGAATGTCATCGTCAGCAAAGGTCGCCCCGAACGGTGTTTTCATCTTCTTTACGGCAGCTTCCCAATAACCGCGTGGCGAGGAGGGCGGCTGGTATAGCGCGTATTGAGCAGAATGACATATTAGGCAGTTCTGTTGCACCAAGTGATAGCCAAGCAGATCGCTCGGTTTGTAAGTAGCCGTCTCGAGTGGCAATGTGATATCGAGTGCGTAAGCGGTCGACAAGTAAGCCAATGCCCCTGTCAGGGCAATCAGTAGGCTAAGTATAGGGGGCAATATGCGCATAGAACCTCCTTCAAATCGCGACAACGTGAGTGGTTTCTACGACGTTGCGCATGTATCCAGCGCTGTTCCACAATGGATCCAAAGGCTGCTCTTGATCGATACGGTTGACTGCCCGTACTTTGAGACCATAGATGCCTTTCTTAGCGGGAGTAAACGGCACCGTCCACTCCCGAAAGGAGTATCGACCGAAATCCTTACCTAACTTCGCCTTGACCCATGAGTGCCCACCATTGGTAGAGATTGATACCTTTTTAACGCCGTAACCACTGTCAAAGGCGATGCCGCGTAATAGGATCTCTTGGCCGACGACTAACTTTGCCCCGTCTTCAAGACTAGTGATGAAGGAACGAACATTCAAACGGTTAATCGGCACCGTTTTAGTGGCAGTGGTTCCTGGCTGCACACAGGAGCAGGGGGTATCTGGGATCCGATAGGCCGTTTTGACCCAGAAGCCATCGAACGCATTGCCGAGCACCTGGATATCGGATAGGTGTTTAACCCAATATGTTCCGTAGTAACCGGGAACAATAAGACGAAGTGGGTAACCGTTCAACATTGGAAGGTCTTCACCGTTCATGGCCCATGCAATCATTACTTCGCCATCAAGTGCATGATCTATAGAAATGGATTTGACGAAATCCGGGCCGCCTTCCATAGGAGGTCGGTCCAATCCATCAAAGCTGACATCAATTGCTCCCGCCTGTATGCCAGCTTTCTCCAAGACTTTTTTAAGTGGCATGCCAGTCCAGCGTGCGTTGCCCATGGCTCCATTGGATAATTGCCCGCCATTGACCCGGGGAGAAAAATATCCGCGACTATTGCCAGAGCACTGATTGACTGCGACAATCTCAACAGGTTCCGCGAGTTGCTTAAATGCCTCCAGGGACAGTTCCAATGGGTTGTTTACCTTGCCGCCCACACGTAGCCGGTAGGTTATTGGATCGATGGATGTGGGGATGTTGCTCCAGTGGTATCGTACGAAAAATGCGTCATTGGGGGTCAGGACGCCCTCGTTAAAAACCGGGAATGGGGTTTCTAACTGTGGAGGGCGACTAGTTTGCTGGATTAGGGGGCGCTTTTGCGGAAATACAACGAGTTCACGTTCACCGTTTTCAAAAGGCAGAGTTACCTGATTGGAGGTTGCCGCGAGCGCATTCCGTACCAGAGGTGTCATCGCGGCATAAGCACCGACGCTCGCCAAAGTTTTGAGTAAGTCACGTCGCTCTTGGAATTTGGAGGGCAATTGGTTTTTCTTCATGTCGGTTGCACCTTCTTGTTTGTTGAATTTGTCTCGACCACATAGTCAAAATAACAGCCTAACTACTTGCCAAGCGCCATGATATAAACTTTGTGAAACCAAGTCTATAAATACTATGCTTGTTCAGCAGCCGACTCACTATCGACATGCATCCGATATTGCCAAACGGCAGCATAACGTCAGATGTCAGACAACCAATTTCAGGTAGGCCGGGATCCTTCCCAATATGTTATCCAGCGGCAGCCCTCACCGTGAGGCAAGGGACTATCGCGTATGGGGATGAGCTCACCGATAGCTGAGTGCAGCTGGTTGATGATCTTACAGAGCACTTCGTCGTCGAGTGCATTGTCGGCCTCTAGGCCGTCGAGTATTCGCGTGGCCTCTGCGAGCGCGAGCGGAGAGCCTCGCAAGAAGCGCTGGCGCAACGCAAAATCTTCCTTGGATTGGAGGTCGCCATGCGATGCGCGAGTACGGATACTAGCAAACTCGTGCCACCCACGAGCCCTGCGACCGTGTACATCCCGCGCGAGGCCAGCGTAATCATCGCAAGCGAGAGTCCAGCGATGGTGAAAGCTGCACCGCCACCGACGGCCACGGCGGGTGCACCCGATGCCAACAGCATGCGCAGACCGAGGTGTAAGCCGATGCCCGCCGATACCGTGCTCATCGTGAGGTCAACCAGGAGATTGTTGAATGTAAGCAGCGACGCCCATGCAGCCGACTGACCCAAAATATGGTCACCAACACTGCGCAACACGGCAAGCGCGAGATACCCGAGCACAAACTTCGGCAGGCACTCGCGTACGCTCGGCAGCCCATCCTTCGGGCGGCCGTCGCGGCGGATTAGCGAAAACATGATGAGTATGGGTGCTAGCATAAGGATGCGTGCGGACTTGGCGGCTGATACCATCACATCCCCCGAGCCTCCCATCTGCGTACCGAAGGCGATGGCACTCGAGAAGTCGTTCACTGCAAGCCCGCTCCAGATGCCAGCGAACGATGGGGCAAGCCCAATCCACACGGTGATGGGGTGAAAACAGAACAGCGCGACGACGCTGAACAGGAACATTACAGCGATGGCGATGGCGATGCCTTGCTCATGACGGTGTGCTCCAGAGATTGGCGCGATGGCGTTCACCGCCGAAGCGCCGCAGATCATGGTGCCGCCCGCGAGCAGATCAGCGAGAGGTCGGCGGATGCCGACGAG
>Ga0208495_1000398_pt1 | contig 15440 bp, 20 predicted proteins | sample CryBogmetaGMA14M_FD_184551 | JGI IMG/M metagenome (GOLD analysis project Ga0208495, IMG submission 184551) | Freshwater microbial communities from Crystal Bog, Wisconsin, USA - MA14M (SPAdes) | ecosystem: Environmental > Aquatic > Freshwater > Lake | place: Crystal Bog, Wisconsin, USA...
TCCAACCTCGATCCGAACCGAATAAGACCGAATCTTTCCCCTCTCCTGACTTGATCTCCTTCGCGAACCCAGCAGACGATTCGACGAGCAACCTTACCGGCGATTTGTACAACTTCCAGTTGCGCATGATCCTCAAGGACGATGGAATTGCGTTCGTTGATCACGGAGGCCGCTGATTCTCTCGCGTCGAGGAATTTCCCCGAGACATGAGTTATCTTGGCCACAGTTCCCGACACAGGGCAACGATTTACATGAGTATTGAAAATGGACATGAAAATACTCATCCGTCTGAGTGGATAGGTCGCTACATTGTCGGACCTGGCGTCATCCACCAATTCGACTACCGTACCGTCTGCCGGAGACAGTACGGTACCTTCTCCTTCAGGAGGAATTCTTTCCGGATTCCTGAAGAATAGGGCTACGCACACTGCCAGAAGAAGAAAAAACAAGGAAATCCAAGGGTAGCTTAGCAACCAGCTTACAATGGAAAGAACTGCAGGGGGGATTATGAATACGAATCCCTCTCGAGCAATAGGTTCGTAATGGCCTGTTCTTGAAATCATTGTGTAATTCCGGGTAATTTGGACTTCTTGGCTCTCGAAATGGCAACCGTACCGGTTCGTATGAGTTCTTGAATCCCCATGGGAGCAAGTAATTCAAGTATCGCCTCAATCTTGTTTTGATTGCCTGAAACCTCCAACGTTACACTGTCGTGAGTTAAATCCACCACCTTGCCTCTAAAAACGTCATTTATGCCGAGAATTTCCCCCCTCTTGGCAGCCGTGGCCTTCATACGTATCAGGACCATTTCCCTGTCCACAAAATCACCCCGCGTCAAATCCTGTACCTTGGCCACGTTAATGAGTTTTCTTAACTGTTTTATGATTTGTTCTATGATTTGTTCTCTACCATCGGTAACTATCGTCATCCTAGAGTAATCAGTATCCAAAGTGGGAGCAACCGTTAAGGAATGAATATTGAAGGTACGTCCGGAAAACATTCCGGAGACCCTGGCAAGAACCCCAGGCTTGTTTTCGACAAGCACTGAAATGACGTGTCGGTTTTCCATTTAAACCAGTATCATGTCCTTTATGGAAGCCCCGGCGGGGACCATGGGGTAGACGCTTTCTTCTCGCTCTACCACGAAGTCCATAATCACGGGACCGTCTGATTGCAGACCTTCTCTGATGACGGTCTCTACCTCGGAGTTGAATTTTGCCCGGAGCCCAAGCGCGCCGTAAGCCTCGGCAAGCTTCACAAAGTCGGGAGAAGCCATTATGTCGGTATGAGCATAAACGTTGTCATAAAATCGTTCCTGCCATTGGCGCACCATTCCGAGGTAACCATTATTGAGGATGGCTATCTTAACCGGCAGCTTGTAATGGGCAACTGTTGCCAGTTCCTGAATATTCATCTGTATGGAACCATCTCCCGCTATATCAATTACTGTTTTGCCCGGAAATGCGACCTGTGCACCGATTGCCGCAGGGAATCCATACCCCATGGTGCCCAAGCCGCCGGACGAGAGAAGAGTGCGGGGGTGGTCAAAAAGGTAGTACTGTGCCGCCCACATCTGATTCTGGCCCACCTCGGTAGCGATAATTGCCTGGCCTTGCGTAATTTCATAAAGTTTTTCAACCACATACTGTGGCTTAATAGTTTCTGAGGTCCTGTCAAATCTCAGCCTCTGCTCGTTCCGCCAAGCCGTGATGGAGGCATGCCAGTTCTTGAGCATCTCCTTGCTCTTGTCGGATCGGCCCGTCTTCTTGAGCACCTCAACCAGTCTTGCTAGGGCATCACGAGCATCCGCAACTATCGGAACATCGACGGCGATGTTTTTCTGGATGGATGTGGGGTCTATGTCCACGTGAATAATTTTGGCCCCGGGAGCAAAATCTTCCACTCGCCCGGTGACTCTGTCATCAAACCTGGCTCCTACTGCCAGAAGTAAATCCGAATTGTTCACTGCCATATTTGCCCGATAGGTGCCGTGCATCCCCAACATACCCAGAGACAAGGGATGAGTTCCGGGGAAGCAGCCGAGTCCCATGAGCGTCATAGCGACGGGGAATCCCGCCATCTCTGCCAGAGTTCGCAATTCTTCATGGGCTCCCGAAGTAATAACGCCTCCACCGGCATATATAACCGGTCTTTGCGCATGCCTGATCAGCTCCGCCGCTCGTTTGATGGACGGAATATGTGCCTTGACAGTGGGACGATAGGTGGTCAAGTTCAATTTAGTCGGGTAAATAAACTCTGCTTTTGACTGCATTACGTCCTTGGGCAAATCAACGAGAACAGGGCCAGGTCTGCCTGATATGGCTATATAGAACGCTTCTTTGATTATTGTAGCCAGTTGGTCGACACTTGCCACAAGGTAGTTATGTTTTGTGCAAGGTCTGGTTATGCCAACAATATCAGCCTCCTGGAAAGCATCGTTGCCTATCAAGGGGGTTGGGACCTGCCCGGTAAAAACCACCAATGGTATTGAATCCATGTATGCCGTGGCCAGCCCAGTCACCGTATTCGTTCCACCGGGACCCGAAGTGACAAGGCAGACTCCGGGTCTTCCCGTAGCCCGAGCATAGCCGTCCGCAGCATGGACGGCCGCCTGCTCATGCCGTACCAATATGAACTTAAAATCTCCCGAGAACTGCCTCACCATTACATCGAAGATGTCAATGACGGCTCCACCAGGATATCCGAAAATTGTGTCTACTCCTTCTGCCTTCAGGGACTGGAGCAGAATTTGAGCACCCGTTATTTTCACTTTCTTTCCATTCGATATGTAGGGGCGGCTCGAGGGCGGTCAGTGTTTCATTATTGGGTTTCTCGAAGTCTTACGAGAATGCGCTCGATCTGATCTCTACCTTTCAACTTCTTTTTCTGAAGAGTTTTCCGTTCCATCTCTTCTGCAGGAGAAAGGTAGACCCTTTTCTTGAACACCTCCAATTGTTCCTCGAATTCCAAATGGTCTTGCCACAACCTCTTTAGTTCTGGATCATGGTCCTGCCACTTTGCGATCAGATCAAGGTCTCTTTTTTCCATCTGAAAGCCCTTTTTGTATTATTATTGCATGTATTCTTTTATGGCTATACGCGCTTCCAGACGTTTTGTCAACACAGGCCGGTACAAGTGACCGAGAGAAAACTTTTTTTCTTGACCCAAATTTGACCTTTTGGTTATTCCTTGGCATGTTAGAGTTGACTATCGATTTCTGGGAGAAGAGATTACGGTTGGAGACGATCTCTACCGAAAGAAACCAGGAGATGAAATGCAAAAATTGGGAAAACGTCAATTTGGTGTGCCTCGAGCAGCCAAAAGTGCAAAAAAACAGCAGTTCGAAAGGTTTCAAGCAGTTGAACTCTATTGCCCGAAATGCAGGAGGGCTACTCCAGTCAGAGAAAGGCTCTTACTCGTTTTGCCCGAAGGCGACAAATACGAATATCTCTGCGCTCTTTGCGGGACCACGGTGGGGGACAGAATTGTTAAAGGGGAGCAGAAACCGATCCTCATTGTGTGAATCATCCTTGGTGTGCAGGAAGGGTCGAGAGGATGTCAGGAGGTTTCTGTGAGCGATCCTGGGGATTATGTCGAGAAATTTTTCAAGGTTTGCCGGTCGGCCCGTTCTTGAAAAGATAAAACATTCCGGGGATTCCCAACAGGAGGGCCCAGAAGAAGCACAGAACCCTGAATACGAGAGTTGCAGCTATAGCTCTGGCAGGATCCACTCCGAATAACTGCGGTATCTCAATTACCACTGCATCAAAGATGCCCAAGGATCCGGGGGTGAGCGGTATGAGATTCGCCACGTTGCCCAGGCAGGATGTTACAAGCACACCGAATAAAGATAATGGAGTATCAAGAGCCCGATAGATAAAATAAAAGGCTGCTGTCAGTACAAGGGATATAATGAGTAAGGACACCGCCAAAGACGCCAACAGACGCCTATCCCTGGTCAACACGTGCCATGAGTGAGCTGCCTGGAAAACCGGTAAAAGGATACCGCTCTTCTTCCATTTCATCGGTGGAAGAAATAAACCCAGATAAAGGCAACATACAAACATAGTTGCTACGCAAAGACTTAAAACCGGATAGACTACACCGTAAAACCAACCCAGTATCACCAGGGCAAAGATGGCTAATGCCGCGTTTATCAACGCGACCAAGAGTGCTGTACCGGCATAAATTACTGCAAAAGCCTGAAAATCCAAGCCATGCACTCTTTTCAAGTAAACAGCAAGCCCCCCGGTTCCCCCTCGCATGGGGATAACCAGATTGCCTAAAAGCATTCCCATGGTGAGTGCTGTAAGTTCCACAAATCCGAGTGTCAGGCCAAATTTTCGTAAGAAAAGGTGCAACTGATAAGAATTGGCCACGTAACTCCCCAGGATGAGCAGGCCCGCGGCAGCAGTTTCGGGAAAAGACACCTGTGCTACAAAAAGAAAATCCTTCCAATGGGCAAAAATGTAATAACCGCAAAGAATAACAAACGCACCCACTACAGAGAAGCCGAACGCAGCAACTCCGTAGGATCTCTTTGTATCGATAGTCTCTACGGCATCCAAGTCCCTTCTGCTACGATGCACGGACACCCTACTCCCACGTCTCAATAGCGTTTTCCAATCAGTCAATACGGCTCGGTAGAGGCAACTGAGGATGAAGGGAAACTATGAGGCCATCCTTCAGGACTCTCAGCATAACATCCTTTCCCTGTCTTGAGCATATCTGTATCGACCGGATTGGAATAATTGCGAAATGTACTAAGCACACTCTTTTTCAGGCGATAGCCGGCATGACTTTAACCACGTCGGTTCCATCAAGTCATTCATTTTCTTTATTCGAGACTCGAGCCATTGTTCATTCGGGAACCTTCCGCGGATTATACGGGCACGGAGTTCGTCAATGAGCGGGTGGTTTGGCAATTCTTCTATGAGCTTATCATAGGTTTTAGAGAATTCGCTGAAGATGGAAGCCATAAGAACCTCTGATACTAAATTTTCCTTAAAAGTCTATTGATAAAAATCTAATGTATTGAGACAATCATTATTAATTAATGTTTCAATTATTAGTATATATTTATAAATATCTTATTTGTTTGAATTACTAACGACACAAAATCTATCTCAACATCATCATGGAGGGAAAATTAAGGTTTTACGTAAATCCTCAGCTACGTGGGGCCGGGATATTTGGTTTTTTCTCACAATTTGTGGAGAGATGAATTAAAGGGTGAGCGATGACGGGTGGGGCCGATCTTCCGCAAGACCCTGGACGATGGCTGTAAACGGTTGTCCTATTTGTTTGGAGAAGCAGCGCAGGATAGATGACCTCGAAGAAGAAGTGAAGCTGCTTCGAGCAGCGTTGGGGAGACAACAACGCAAGGCGCAGGAGGGGTTCTTTGGATCGTCCATGCCATTGGATGTTGAGCGAGTCAGCGGGCCGTAACGAAAGTGAATGCGCAGGTGGCCTCGAAAGTGCGTAGCCTCGGAGGTTGAGACCGATTCATGGGACGAGCGCATATCACAGTGATTCAATATCGCAAGAGAAAACGAAAAACAGTCGCGATATGGCGCGCCTATACGCACCATTTCAGGGAGCGCTCGGCTCCTTTCGTGCCAAGGGGGGGGCTAACACATCCGTTCCAGCAAATGAAAGCGCTTCATGATGACCTTCTTCAGGACGCTTGACAGGCACCCCCCTGAACGGATACAAATCTTCTTATTAATCTCTTCTTATAGAGCCTTAATTTAAGGACAGTCAAATCAGACAGTCCTTACTTGGGGGAAGAGATGGGAAGATGCCGGATCCTTACACCAGCTTCGGCAATCGTAACGATGACACCATGATCGAGCGCTTCAGAGTGATGGGTGATAACATTGTGGAGGTACACGTTGACCTGTTCGGGACGCATGTTCCGCAAACGAAAGATGATGACACTTGGTAACTGACCTCCACTGGCCGCCAGAAGACCGCCAAAGTCAAGATCATGTGTCAGGAGAATGCTCTCCTCACGGAGCGCCTTTTCAAGTACTTCAGAATCCGTTAGCCTATCGAGTCCTTGGTGGTGAAGATGTACGGCTTGGTACCCAAGATCCTGCAAAAAGCTCACAGTCTTGGGTGATATCCCCATATCAGCGACGAACTTCGTCATGAGGCCAATTCAACAGGATGCACCGTTTCATCGGCCAACCACGCCGCAAACCGAAGTGCCTGGCGAATGTCATCCGGCTCCAAATAAGGATAAGCCTCCATTGTATCTTCAATGCCCATCCCTTCGGCAACCAAGTTGACAACGAGAGAAACGGTCACACGCATGCCGCGGATGCATGCCTTGCCACCCATTACATTCTGGTTAAAAGTAATACGGTCGAACTCTAGCATGGAATTCTCCATCCTTTCTGCGCTGCAATAAACACATCATAACACGACAAAGAGTCAATCATGTTACTTTGATATATTGACAGACGCAACGGTGTCATAGTTGAATATCATAGTTGAATTCCGTCTTCACTGTAATGGCTACTTCGGACAAAAAGATCCCGCAGTACCATTTCAAAGCAAGCCAATTCTTGCTTCTAAGATGGGTTTCTGCGTGTCGAAGGCCAATCAGCGCTGCAATGGTTGGTTGCCAGCCCTCGAGACAATATAGTGAAATGCTTCAGACAGTTCCAGAGAAAAAAGTTGTCCGTTGTAACTCCTCAGTTACGAGGGGAAAAGATACGGGGTATTGTTTTTTTCTCGAGATTTGTGGAGAGATAAATTAAAGCGTTAGCCATATCGAGGGAACTGATCTTCCGCAAGGGACGGGACGATGGCTGTTAACAGTTGTGTTTTTTGTTTGGAGAAGCAGCGCAGGATAGATGACCTCGATAGGGTAACCGCCTCAAAAGTGAAGAGGGCCAAGAATTCCGCTAAGAGAGAGTGATTCGCAAGACAGATGTCCGAACCCGTCAAGTATCTCGGGATGCCACATAATCTTTGTTTTCAAGTTCCTCCAGAGCCTTTGCAATGGCATCTTCGGTGAATCTAGGCTTGACTTTCTTCACCAACCCAATGAAACCGTTTCTGTCCAAATCCTTCTTCGACCGCTTCACGTCCCGATCCAGATAGACAATAGTTGATCTTAATTCGAGTTCCTTTGCAGAGAAGGCTCCGAACTCATTGACCACCCTCTCAATCGCAGCCTTGTTCTCGTTGAGGAATTCTAAAGCCTTGTCTCGAATGGGTTCCAATTCGCGGCCCGGAGAAATCTTGTATCATCCGAACGCTGAAATGACGTATTGGACTCTTACGGCTCCGAGAGCCTCTACAAGATCAAGATCACCCAGGATTTGACCCGTGAACGGACCGTGCGTGTAGAGTGAAAACTGGTAATTGGTCGTGACTCCGCTTAATTCTTGCAAGAGGTAAATTATCTTCTGGAGTGAAGTCTTGCCGAACTGGGAAGACTTCCCCTCAAGGCGCTGGGTCAATTCCGCTATCAAGGCATATCTGTGCCACGGGATATTGATCGTGCAACCCATTGTTAGACTCCTTTGCCGGTATCTCTCAGCGCTTGGATCGTTTTCTCGGCCTCTTTCCTGTTTTCTTCGGACACGTATATTCTTATCTGGTTGAGGGACTTCAACCCCCGGACCACGTTCGACAAATGTGAGAGCGTAGTGAGAAATCCTTTCGGACCTTTGGTTCCTTGAAGGACGGGGATGTCCTGATCCTGAAATTTGTACCACGACTTTTCGGCCTTATCAACAAATCCCACCTATTGTCATGAAGAAACAAAAAAGGCGGCCTTCCAGCCGCCTTCTCAAGGTTCAGGTTTAGTCAACTAAGAAACTCTGAACTTGTACACTTCATTGGTGTGGGGATCGATCACGTGAATAGCACATGCGATGCATGGATCAAACGAATGAACGGTTCTCAGAATTTCGAGAGGTTTCTTGGGATCAGCAACGGGCGTTCCTATAAGGGCATTTTCCACTGGGCCTTTTTGCCCTTTTGCGTCCGCCGGCCCCAGGTTCCAAGTTGAGGGAACCACTTGCTGATAATTTTTTATCTTGCCCTTCTCAATGTTGATCCAGTGTCCCAGGGAGCCCCGGGCCACGTCGTTCAAGCCCATTCCCATACCATTGGTGCTCTCATCAAGTTTGTACGAGGTGAAGGTCTTCGTGTCCCCATTCTTGATGTTCTCAATCAAGTCCATAGTCCATTTTTCAGCTATCTTCGCATTGACGAGGCACTTGATGCCACGGGCCCCAATTCGACCAAGGGTTGAGAAAAGAGCCTCCGGACCAATCTCAAGCTTTTTCAACACCATATCGGTCGCGTCCTTGATCTCCTTATTTCCGCCTACGTAAGAGACAAGACACTGTGCCAGGGGACCTACCTCCACCGGTTTGCCGTCGTATCTGGGTGCCTTTATCCACGAGTATTTTCCATCTTTGGCGGTGGTGTCGGGCACGGCCCCCTTCAGTGCCTCGCCTGAAAGCGGCTTGGTCACACCGACGGACGGATGCAATGGCTCGCCCTTTTCATACCATGCGTGGGTAACATCTTCGGTTATCTTGCTTGTATCTACCGGGACCATTTTGAGTTGGCCGTCAACGATCATTCCCCTCGGGAAGTAGAAACTATCGGGTTCCTTCTCACTCTCGGGGAAATCCCCGTAGCACATGAAGTTCTTGTTTCCACCGATCTTGGTCCAATCCTTGTAGAATGAAGCCACAGCCAATAGATCGGGGATGTATACTTCTTCGATAAAAGCGATCTGTTCTTTCAGCATGAACAGATATTGGGAGATCCTGTCCGCGTTGAGCTGCTCGACGACGGTCACTCCGCCAGGTAGGTGGCCCTGAAGATGCGGGTTTTTCGCTCCCCAAATGGCAGTCATCTGTGCGGCATGGACCTGCTGCCGTAGGTTGTCCAGATAATGACCGACAGCCATCAAGTTGGCCTCCGGCGGGAGCTTGTATGCCGGGTGTCCCCAGTAGGCATTGGCAAACGGGCCGAGCTGTCCGGAATCGACAAAGGCTTTCAGTTTACCCTTGAGCCCCTCGTAATATTTCTTGCTCTGTGGGCGTCCGCTGACTCCTGCCGAGAGGTCGGCGGTCTTTCCGGCATCAGCAGATAGAGCTGATACGACATCCACCCAGTCCAAGGCGCACAACTGATAAAAATGGACCGGATGATCATGCATGTTTTGAGCAGCATGGGTTAAGTTACGGACAATTCTTGCATTTGGCGGAATGGTAACTTTGAGGGCGTCTTCTACAGCCCTGACGGAAGCGAGGGAATGCACGAGTGTACAAACGCCGCAAGACCGCTGAGTCACAAGATGGGCGTCCCTAGGATCCCGTCCCTGGAGTATGATTTCTAATCCCCTGAACAGCGTCCCACTGCTCCAGGCGTCTTTCACCTTTCCGTCCTGTATTTCTAACTCTATTCGAAGGTGACCCTCAATTCTCGGAATCGGGTCAACGACGACTCTTGCCATGATTTCACTCCTTTTCAAAAACTTGTCTCGTTAGGTTGAACTTATGTCAAAAGAGACTCGTTTCCCCTTTTTCTATTTCTGAACGTAGAAGGGGCTCATTTCGTCCCAGAATTTCGGCTCGCTGCATCCAATGCAGGGGTGACCGGCTTCAATGGGCCAGTTTGTGCCTTGGTTCCACTTGATTTTTGGGCAATTATTATAAGTTTTCGGACCTGCACAACCTACCTTGACCAGGCACCAGCCTTTTTGCGCACCTTCGTCTCCAAACTCCTTAACGAACTCCTCGTTTTCAAAATGACCTCTACGCGGGCAGTTGTCGTGAATAAGATAGCCGTAAGCGAAGAGAGGACGGCCTATGTCGTCGAGGGCCGGCAGTTTTCCCAGCAGCAGGTAATGGACAATTGTAGCCACCATGTTATCCGCGTTGGGCGGGCAACCTTCTATGTTAACCGTCTTCAGGCCGGTGACTTGAGCAACGCTCTTTGCCTCGGTGGGGTTCGGCTTTGCTGCCTGTACTCCCCCTGAACAGGCGCAGTTGCCCACACAGATGGTCGCCGCTGCGTTCTTACATACGTTGTTCGCTATCTCCATAAAAGTCTTGCCGTGAACTTTTCCGTAAACGCCATTGTCTTTGGTCGGAATTGCGCCTTCGGCGATACAGATGTATTTTCCCTTGTTGTCTTTCACCGTTTTCTCGAGGATTTCCTCGGCCTGGTCACCTGCAGCGGCCATCACGGTCTCGTGATAGGCCAAGTCGATAATGTCCAGGATTATGTCCGCGGCCCAAGGATGTGTGGTGCGGATGAATGATTCCGTGCAGCCGGTACATTCTGCAAAGTGCAACCAAACGAAGGACGGGCGTTTATTTGCTACGGCATGCGCTATCCTGGGCGCCATAGACAGAGGTAGCCCCAGAATGGTTGCCATAAGTCCGCAGAACTTCATAAAGTCCCGGCGGGTAACGCCCTTGAGTGCCAACCTTTCGGGAACGTCAAAAGAATTGTCCATTATTAACCTCCTTGCATGGACCTTTTAGATCTAACCCTTGGCAGTAACAGCCCTCGGGGCTAGATAGGAATATGGCCTACGAACCGAACTCCACGCCCTGGAGTTGTACGACGCCTTTCAGGGCTTGATTTCGTTGGATCATTAGTGAGTGGACAGCAGAATAGGCCAGATGCCATAAGTGTTCGATAATAATTCAGACAAAAGTTGAAGTCCAGCAATTTGTGCTGCAATATAAACGCATTACATATATCAAAGATGTAGCACAACTATCCCCTTTCTCCTCCATGTTTCAGAACTCTCGAAATTCATTACAAAAACATCACTGTTTTTTTTTCGTTGGAGATACTCATGAACCCCGCAACTTCTTTTCTCCATTGACATGGTCTTTTGATCTACGAGAAATGCACGATTGGTAGACGCGTCGAAACCCTTTAACATTCTTTCTTAAAACTTTTTCGCATTGCCTCCAAAGTCATATCAATGTCTTCATGGCTATGGGCTGTGCCGACGAACCATGCCTCGAAAGGCGATGGGGCCAAATAAACACCCTGATCGAGCATTCGTCCGAAGAAACGGCGAAAAGACTCTTTGTCAGCTAAGAGAGCTTGCTCGTAACAATTCACTGGTCCTGGATGGAAAAACACCGAGAGCATTGACCCCACCCGATTGATAGTATGCGGGACTCCGTTATTAATGAAAACCTCTTCAATGCCGTTGGCCAGCCTGGCCGTTTTCCTTTCAAGGTCATTGTACGGGTTGTCTCTTTGCAGGATTCGTAGAGTCGTAAGCCCTGCTGCAACTGCGAGAGGATTGCCCGACAGTGTGCCTGCCTGATAAACTCCTCCCACAGGAGCCAAATATTCCATGATGTGCTTCGGGCCGCCAAAGGCGGCTGTTGGTAATCCTCCACCTATTATTTTTCCCAGGCATGTCAGGTCGGGTTTTACTTTGTATAGTTCCTGCGCGCCGCCTGGTGCCACGCGAAAACCGGTCATGACCTCGTCGAATATGAGAAGTGCGCCGTCCCGACTGCATAAGTCTCTGAGGCCCTGAAGAAATCCGGCTTTCGGTGGTACAACACCCATATTTCCTGCAACAGGTTCAACAATTATAGCGGCAAGCCGGTTAGGGTTCTCCTGTATCTGGGTGCGGACTGCCTCCAGATCGTTGTAGTGAAATACCAAGGTCTGTTCTACTACGCTTCCGGGGACTCCCATCGAGTCTGGTACTGCAAAAGTGGCTGCACCGGAACCGGCACGGGCCAGCAAACTATCGCTGTGACCGTGGTAGCATCCGGAGAATTTGATTATTCTGTCCCTGCCGGTGTATCCCCTTGCAAGGCGAATGGCGCTCATGGTCGCCTCGGTCCCGGAATTCACCAGTCTTACCATCTCTATGGAGGGAACCATTTCTGTTATGATCCGGGCCAGCTCCACTTCCCCCCGCGTAGGAGCGCCGAAAGACGTTCCTTTTTTCAAAGCAGCCTTAAGAGATTCAACAACTTCCGGGTGGGCGTGACCCAGAATGAGGGGACCCCAGGACCCCACATAATCGATGAATACATTTCCGTCTTCATCGTAGATCCTACAACCTGCGCCGCTTGTGATAAACCTAGGCGGCAAACCGACCGACTTAAAAGCCCTCACTGGTGAATTAACGCCCCCAGGGATTATTTCCACGGCCTCGCGGAAAAGGTCTTCAGATATTGTGCTGATTTTCATAATCTGCCCCTGTATGCTCCAGTCTCAACCATTTTTCTCCTCCAGATAAGATTTTGGCTGAAACCGGGGTGATAGAGAATTCATTGCTATTATAATCACTATGGAAGACTGCATTGAGCAGCAGTCCCGGTTTAATCGTTCGCATCATCAGGTTCCACAAAATATGTCATGCTTATCTTTTTGAGTTCCCGCCTGCTAAAGAGAATCTCATATTCTCCGGTCCCACAAGCTTCAGCCATTCTCCGTACGATATTAAGGCATTCGTTTTCTGATGATGCGTGAACCATGGTGAAAAGAGTTCCTCCCGACTTACCAAACGGAGGTCGCTCATAACAGTGGCTCACTTCCGGAAACGAGGCCAACATTTGACCAACTTCCTCGACTCGATCAGGTTCTACTTTCCAGACGACCATTCCGTTAAACCCTATTCCTGCTTCGATGTGCCGGATCATAGCTCCAAGCCTCCGGATCACCCCAGCGGCCTGCATCTTTTTTATCCTTCGAATCACCTCGGCCTCGGAAATCTCCAAGTTTTCTGCAATGAGCGCATACGGCTCGGGAGTAATGTCCAGGTCACCCTGGAGAGCCACGAGGATTCCTTTATCAATTACGTCGTGTTCTTGCCTGGACATGGGGGTGTCTTCCCGCATATAATTCTTTACCAGCCACTTATGAGGATACTCAATCTAAAAACTTAGGATGAGCACGAATGAAAGAATATTACTATATACTTCGACCCGAATGATGAACAGAGAAAATCTTGGACCATGCATTGTTTTTCCAATGGGCATGGAAGCCTATCCATTTCTCAATCGAGTAGAAGTAATCAGCCGTATAAAGATGGGTAAGGCTGTTTACAGGGAAGTCTTTTTTGAGGGCTCTTATCTCCATGTTGTGCGATGTGGAGTCGGTCCGACCAGGGCGGCCGCATCCATAAAAAATTTGGCTGTCCGACCCTCTGCCATTATCAGCGCTGGTACTGCCGGTGCCCTCGTAGACGATCTGCGGGTGGGAGACCTGATAATTTCTTCGGTAACTGTTTCGGGAGACGACCCCGGGGACAAAATAATATCGGCCCGGTCTCTCATTGATGCCGCTGTGGATTCTTGCCGGAGGGAATGCCGATCATACCGGGTTACAAGCATTGCCACAATGAGTAAACCCGTTTTTTCCAGAGAAGAACGCCTCGCACTTCATAGTGTTACGGGTGCGGAAGCCGTGGATATGGAAAGTCATGTGCTCGGCCGCGAAGCAATTAAGCTAGGAGTTCCGTTCTTAGCATTGAGAGTGATTTCCGACGGCGCTGATTCTCCTCCTCTCCCGGATTTTCGTAGCCTGAAGAGTCTGTTTTACCGTCCCTACGAATTGCCAGGGGGTCTAGTTGCTTTATTGAGATGGCGGATATTTCTCAAAAATCTTCGACGGTCAGTCGAACTTCTTCACCCGGTATTAGTGGATATGATTCGCTCTTCGGGGAGGGGAACGGTAATTGATGGGAGTGAGTTCGAGAGTAATAGTTGCACGGCCAAGGAGTCGAGCGTGCCTACTTCCAAAAATTAGAATCAAATTGATTCTTGACTAGTTATTGAAATTAAAGTACACTATTTAGGCTAGCCTTGCAATCGCCCGACGGAACGACCGTATCCTCCTTGTTTGGAGCCATACCCTTTTATCAGATCCGTCGGGCTTCTTTTTAGAGGCCACCTCTCTCATTTGCTTTTTTGTCTTCTAACCCCTAAAGGATTATCGTGATCTCATGTATTAGGAAAATCCTAGAGTCAATACATATCAGCTACTAATGAACGATCCAAATATATATGCTCATCAGGATTACGGACCGGCATCCAACAGCGACTCGGTTCGCCCAATCCATCCTCACCCGGATCTTGTCAATGCCGGGAAAAGACAACCCCACAAAGACCTTAAGAACAGCAGGGCCAACCTGGTTCTCCTTCTCGGGATCTTGTCTCTCGTTATTTGCTGGCCATTGGGAGTCGTGGCCTGGATTATGGGCGGTTCCGACCTGAGAAAAATTCGCGAGGGAATAATGTTTCCAGGAAAGGTCAAAACTCTCAAAATAGGGCGATTCTTGGGAATTATCGGCACGATCTTTTTTGGAATCGCCCTCGTCCTTAGTACGCTCCTCGTTTCACGCGTTACGTTCAGTTTTAATAGTTTTGTAAAAAGCGGCCCTCTTCACTCGGAACAGATTGTTTTTGTAGGAGAATGGTTTGGGCGGAAGGGCACGCTTATAAGGATTGGCCGCGACGGAAAGGCCGATTACAGAGCCGGAAACGCGACGGTGTCGGGGGGGCAAGTATTTATAAGAGGCGATTCGCTCTCGATAAGTATAGTGGGTCTTTCAAGAAGTTGGCACATTGAAAGGCGACCTTGCCTCATTCACGGAAATTGGACAATGAAACTGGATGGCGAAGAATTCATAAGGAGATCTGAGGATCTACTGGTATAAGAGAATTACACATAAATTGCCCAATGCTCAATTTGTTATCTTTGCAATTGTAAAGGGTCATGCAAGACTGGACCGGGAAATCTGATTGTTGAGGATTTCGGACAAAAACGACCGTGCAAAACCGGACTCCGGTCAATTTACTTGAATAGAATTCGTGTTACGCAAGCATCACTCTTCATCATACTCCTCCTTCTCCTGGTGCTCTGAGAACAATTTGTCCTGGTAAGGAAGATCAGGGGAACCAATCCTGATTAGGGGATCTCCGAGCCTTCCAGTTAAGTCCATCAAGTCTCGGTCAAATGTATCAAAGAGTTTTATACGATGCCTTATCGCAGTGGCAATATGAATAGAATCTTTGGGCTTCAAAAAGTCATGAGTCCAAACCAGTTTTCTGGCCAATTCGGCGATGTTTCTGTCTACGTTCCGAACCCGGATATAATCGTTCATGAAGAATGCTTTGACTTTATCGGCGTCCGATTCAGGGATAGGGGTCTTATGCTTTAATTTTACGACCTCAGCGAGAGTCAATGCAGAAGTAACTATTAGAATCTCCCCTTTCTTTGCCCCCTCCACAACCCCCCTGCATGATTCTACTTTATCTGGTTCTTCTTTAAGCCAACCGAGAAAACAATCTGAATCCCAGTATCTTATTTCGTGGCTCAATCTGCGCTCCTAAATAGCCCACGAACCTCATCAAAACCAGGAAGAGACCGGGGATCGGGAAAAACCTCGAAGTCCTCTATAACTA
>Ga0208495_1000399_pt1 | contig 15399 bp, 15 predicted proteins | sample CryBogmetaGMA14M_FD_184551 | JGI IMG/M metagenome (GOLD analysis project Ga0208495, IMG submission 184551) | Freshwater microbial communities from Crystal Bog, Wisconsin, USA - MA14M (SPAdes) | ecosystem: Environmental > Aquatic > Freshwater > Lake | place: Crystal Bog, Wisconsin, USA...
GACCTGTTGCAACTGTATCTGAAAAGGGCGGGGATCGATTTCCGCCAGCAAATCACCTTGCTTGACCATCTGGCCTTCAGTAAAAGCCACCCGCACCAATTCACCGTCAACTCTGGGTTTTAGGGTCACGGTTCGTAATGCAGTGACGGTGCCCAAGCCTTTTAGATAGACCGGAAAATCGGCTTGGGTTACGGTTTCTATCGATACCGCTGACGGTGCATCAGCTTCGTCGAAGCCACGCTTGCCCTTGCCATACCCCGACTTGCCGTCAGGGGCGGTCGATGATTGTTGATAATAAAAGCCTGCGCCGACAATCGCCAGCACCAGCAGTGAAACGGGCAGTAAATAAGACCGGCGTCGACTGGAGACAGGCAGTAAGGGTGGATGATTGTTTTGACTCATGCGAACAAATGTTAAGTAAAGGTTTGAGAGCGAATGGCTTGAATGCCGGCCAGAGAGAATTGTACGACATGTTCGGCAAAAGCCTTAGTGTCGCTCACGTCGCTGGCAGGGCTGCGAAAATGACGGGCGCTATACATGTGTTTTAAACGTAATAATTGAAAGCATTGCCCCATGATGCTGGTGTGGCAATAGTGAATTTGTTCCTCGCTGGCATCTTGCCCCAGACATTCTTTCAGCAAATCGAGCATTTGCAAACGTTGCGGATTAATTTCTTTTTCCAGAATATCAGAAAGAAGCCGGGTTGGCTGCGCCATTTCCTTATTGATAATAGCGAATGAATAAGAGCTGTCATCGGAAACCCGGTTGATTAACGCCCTGATTCTTTCAGCCAGTCGCTGTTCTGCCGGTGCATCGGTCGACAAACCGCCGTCGGGTGGATACAGATTTAGCTCACGATTAAAGGCAAAACGCCAAGCTTCCAGATACAACGTTTCCTTATCCCGAAAATGATAATTAACCGAGGCAATATTGGTTTCTGCCTGCTCGCAAATTTCGGCAATGGTCGACTCTTGGAAACCTTTTTCGGCAAAAATGCGACTGGCCGCAGTTAACAAGCGGTTGCGGGTTTTTTCAGATTTGGTTTTCAGATCCGTCATGGGCTAAAAAAAAATGAACAAGCGATTAATCCTGTTGGCCAATTAAAATACATAATTGAAATGTACATTAGGTTAAGCAAAACGTATGCCAAAATACAAGTAATTGTTTTGTAGGTCTATTATAAATAAATCCTGCCGAGTTGCTTTTGTATCAGCAGTCATTGTTTAAAGTATGACTGCCAGGCAACAATCTGTCATTGCCTATATAACACAAAAGTTAAAGGCAATATGCAAATAAGGCGACCTAAAATTTAAGTGCTTGAAGAAAAGTATGCATTCGCTTTGTGCAAAAAGTATGAATTCACCAGAGATAATCCGGCTTTTTGATTAAGGCGGGTAACTCTTGACGTGACATTATTTACGCGAATGTTACGTAAGAAATATTGGGTGATAATACGGAAATCGGGACGATTGTACAGATAACATCCCTTCAAGGGATGTCATCTTTTTTCGCTTAAGTTGATAGCCTTAACATTTTATGTCTTTAGCGGCCAACAGCAATTCCGCAATAAAATGCTGACTATATAAAGGTAAATAGTTATGTTTTAAATAGGCTATTTTAGTTTTTGAACTGGGAATTAAATGGGATAAGTCGCGTGCTACCAAATCCCAATCTGCCTTGGGATCGTAGGCCATTGCTGTGATCAGGCCAACTCCCATGCCCAAGCGAACATACGTTTTTATCACATCGGTATCAGAGGCTGCCAGTGCAATATCCAGTTCCAATCCTTTGGCTTTAAAGGCGCTTTCAATGTTTGACCGCCCGGTAAAACCAAAGCTGTAGGTAAGGATAGGAAACGATGCCAAGCGCTCAAGCGTAATTTCGCCTTCACTGAGTGGATGTTGCTGGGGTACGACCAGCGCATGATGCCATTCATAACAAGGTTCAATAACCAGGTCGCCCTCTTCATCGACCTTTTCTGTGCAGATGGCAATGTCGGCTTTGCGCGTATGTAATTGGGCAATCAATTGTTCTGGCGATGATTGTGCCATATAAATTTTTACACCCGGATATTTTTCCCTAAACCGTTGAATAGGTATGGGTAAAAAATACTTGGCCTGGGTGTGAGTGGTTGCAATATGGAGAATGCCTTGGTTACTGTCAAGATAATCAGCCGCTATGTTTTGGATATTATTCTTGGACTGGGTAATGATTGCCACTTCTTCCATAATACGTAAGCCTAGCGTGGTCATGCCGATCAGTTTTTTACCCTGTCTTTCAAATAAAGGCGAGCCTAATTCCGCCTCAAAAAGTTGTAATTGCCGACTGACTGCCGATTGCACAATGTGCATTTTTTCGGCGGCTTTTGAAAGATTTAAATTTGTTTCTTGAAGTACACGAAGTAATTCAATTTGACTCAAATTCATAATATAGTGATTCCTTATCGACTATGACTGATTATTGCACACGGATGACACTGATTATACGAGTTTTAACGGATTTTGTTTTAGGTGTAGGTTCGAATAAGACCACCCAAGCATAGCACTCGTCGTTATACGCAGGTATGTGAGGACACTGGAGGTCAGGCTTTGCCTGACAGTCAGGCAGAGCCTGACCTCCACGAGTTGCACAGCACCGTCATTTCGGCCTGTTTTTTTAATGGCGGAGTCGTTAAAAAATTAATGAAACCAGTGCGCCTGACGTATCTTCAGGTCAACTTTGTCGCCTCTGTTTAAGCCTAATTGTTTAAATTGATCATTGGGCATTTCAGCAAAAACGGGTGCTGCTGAACCATTGGCGCCATTTTTGACCAGTTCAAGACGAATCAGTGCGCCCAGATGTTGCCAGTCTTTCACGGTTGCAGGGGCGGCATGATCAGCGTTTGATTTTTCAATGATAATATCATGGGGACGAACATGCGCAATCTTTCCTTCACTTTGTGGCGCCAGCAGTCCGGCTGTTTGCAACCAGTCAGTATCATGCTCGGCCAGATCAAAAATATTGGTCTGGCCAATAAAACGCGAGACAAAAGCATTGGCCGGATGATCGTAAATATCGGTCGGCGAGCCTTGCTGTTCGATGCTTCCATGATTAAGTACGACAACCTGACTGGCTACTTCCATGGCTTCTTCTTGGTCATGGGTAACAAAAATGCTGGTGACATTTAATTCATGATGCAGGTTTCGTAACCATTGGCGTAAATCCTTACGCACGCTGGCATCGAGTGCACCAAACGGTTCATCCAATAATAATACGGAGGGTTCTACTGCCAAGGCTCTGGCCAAGGCAATACGCTGACGTTGACCGCCCGACAGTTGATCGGGATAACGGTCATTAAGCCAGTCCAGTTGCACCAGTTCCAGCAACGCATGAACTTTTTTGGTGATGACATCGTTACCGGGACGGTCACGACGAGGCTTGACCCGCAAGCCAAACGCCACGTTCTCAAATACCGTCATGTGCCTAAACAGCGCGTAGTGCTGAAACACAAAACCGATGCCGCGCTGGCTGACATTTTGATTGGTTTTATCGGCACCGTTTATCAATACACGGCCTTTGTCAGCATATTCCAGTCCGGCAATGATGCGTAACAGGGTGGTTTTGCCACAACCGGAAGGCCCTAATAATGCGACCAGTTCGCCTTCCGGAACCTCTAAGTTGATATGGTTTAGCGCTGAAAAGGCACCAAAATTTTTACTGATATCAGAAAGTAAAATACTCATAATGGAATCTCTAAAATAAAATCATTGTGATTGCTAAGCTTATCGGTTGCCTTGTTTCCATTCCAGCGCCGATTTTAGAATCAGGGTAACGACAGCCAAAGCCGCCAGGATTGAGGCACTGGCAAAGGCACCGACGATGTTGTAGTCGTTATAGTTAACTTCTACATGTAAAGGCAGGGTATTGGTCAAGCCCCGAATATGACCGGAAACCACGGAAACCGCGCCAAATTCACCCATCGCTCTGGCATTACACAACAGCACGCCATACAGCAAAGCCCATTTAACATTAGGTATAGTGACTGCCCAAAAAGTTTTCCAGCCGCCCGCACCCAAGGAAAGTGCCGCTTCTTCTTCTTGGGTGCCCATTTCCTGCATCAGGGGAATTAATTGCCGCGCGACGAAAGGAAAAGTGATAAATAAAGTAGCCAGAATAATGCCCGGAACCGCAAAAATAATTTTTACGTCATGAGCCATCAGCCATTCCCCAAACCAGCCTTCCGCACCGAACAACAGGACAAAAATCAGTCCTGAAATAACCGGAGATACTGAAAACGGCAGGTCGATTAATGTGGTCAACAAGCTTTTGCCTTTAAAATCGAAACGGGTAATTGCCCAAGCGGCAGCAACCCCAAATACGGTATTTAAAGGTACAGTGACCAAGGCAGTCAACAAGGTCAGGTTGATAGCGGCCAGCGTATCGGCTTGAGATAAGGCCGACCAATAAGCGACGATGCCTTTGGAAAAGGCCTGAAAAATAACCAGACCTAAAGGCAAGCATATAAACAAACTGATAAAACTGACCGCTATGGCAATCAAGCTCCATCTGACCCAGTCAGCATCTTGCAGGGCCACTTGTTGACGCGCAACCAATTTGGCGGGGTTTATGGGTTGAGGTATGGCATTCATGTCTGGTGTCTCCTTAAAGTTGTCCAGAGCGCTTACGCACCCAGAGTTGCAGCACATTAATCAACAGCAGCAGCACGAAAGAAATAACCAGCATGGTCAAGGCAATGGCTGTTGCGCCCACTTCGTCATATTGTTCCAGTTTGGTAACAATCAAGAGCGGGACAATTTCTGATATGTAAGGTATGTTGCCGGCAATAAAGATGACTGAACCGTACTCGCCCACACCTCTGGCAAAAGCCAGCGCGAAACCGGTCAGCAAAGCGGGGAACACATTTGGAAAAATAATTTTGCTAAAGACTTGCAGGCGGGTGGCGCCCAGACTGGATGCAGCTTCTTCCATGTTGGATTCAAATTCCAGCAAGACCGGTTCAACGGTGCGCACTACAAACGGAATGCTGATAAAGATCAGTGCCATTACAATACCCAGTGGTTTAAAGGCCACTTGCACGCCAAAGGTATCGATCAGTAATTTACCCAAGAAACCGCTGGGCTGAAAAATAGTGGCCAGCACAATACCGGCAACGGCGGTCGGCAGGGCAAAGGGGAAGTCGATCAAGGCATGAAAAAAACGTTTGCCGATAAAAGAATAACGCACCAATACCCAGGCGGTAATAAAGCCAAAGAAGCTGGCGATTAAAGCGGCCACCAGTGCCGTGGAAAAACTCACCCGAAACGAGGATAACACGCGCTTGTTGGTTATGATGCCGACATAATCATGCCAGTTTAGCTCAAAACTTTTAAACACCAGCGTGCTTAGCGGGATTAAAACGACCAGGCTTAAATAAATTACGGTAAACCCAAGTGACGGGCGAAACCCCGGCATAATACTACGTTGTGACATTACCTATCTCCATTGCTGATTGAGTACATTGTGTCAGTGGCGATGTCGCCTGACTGACAATAGATAATCTTGTTTTCATTGTTGTTCTCAAAAAAATTCATTCTTACAAGGGCGATTGCCATCTTGGTTCCATTGAATTGAGAGCTGTTTTCGCTGCTCATAGACTCGTAAACACATAGTGCTAGTTGAGCTGTTCTATTGATTGGCGGCTGAACAAGGTCAAACCGATTGGCGGGACACTTGTCTCATTACGGGGTATAAATTTGATCGAATAGCCCTCCATCGGAAAAGTGAATCTGTTGTGCTTCAGGCCAGCCGCCAGGAACAATATCGTTAATTGAAAATAGCTCCAAGTGAGCGAATTGATCGGCGTGACGGGCAAGAATTTCAGGATTGCGTGGACGATAATGATGTTGGGCAATGATCTCCTGACCGGCATCTGTCCAGAGAAAGCCAAGATAAGCTTCGGCAACTTTTCGGGTGCCTTTTTTATCAACAACCGGTTCTATAACGGCAACCGGATGATCCGCTTCTATGCTGGTTGAGGGCACAACAACATCAAATTTATCCGCACCCAAATCCTTTGCAATCAAGAACGCTTCGTTTTCGAAGGTCAGCAATGCATCGCCTGTATTGTTTTGAATAAAGGTATTAGTTGCCGCACGCCCTCCGGTGTTTAAAACCGGCACATGCTTGAAAAGTTGAGTGATAAATTCCCGTGCCTTGTCTGCACTGCCACCTGGTTTGCGCAAGGCATAACCCCATGCCGCCAAGTAGCTGTAACGGGCATTGCCTGACGTTTTAGGATTGGACAGGATAACTACATTATCGCCTTTAACCAAGTCGTCCCAATCCTTGATGTTTTTGGGGTTGCCTTTGCGTACCAAAAATACCGTGGTTGAGGTGTAGGGTGCGCTGTTATTGGGGAAATGTGTGCGCCAGTCTTTACGGATTAAACCCTTGGACGCAATCTTGTCGATATCCGGTTCCTGGTTCATGGTCACGACATCCGCTTCCAGACCGGCTATGACAGCGGCAGCCTGTTTGGTGGAACCATCGTGTGACTGTTGGATTGTCACTTGATCGCCGGTTTGTTTTAGCCATTGTTCGGTGAATGCCGCGTTAACATCTTTATATAATTCTCGAGAAACATCATAAGAGACATTGAGTATTGAGTATTCTTTAGCACTGACCGTGCCTGCCAAACATAGCGACAGCACACCCAGTAGATAAAATGAGCGGTGAATAAGTGGCGGATTTAACAGTTTAATAAGCATAAAGGGTCCCATTTAAAAAAACATCATAGGGCTGGTTTTTGATAGCGTCTCTTTTTTATGGCTAGAATACGTTGGCAAAAAACAGAGAGGGTGGACAAACTGCTTGCACATTTTGCCCACCCTGCATTTTACAAGCTACCGATAACGGTTGGCTTATTTACCCGGGCCGTAGATTTGGTCAAAGACACCGTCATCAGAAAAATGTTTTTTCTGTGCCGCATCCCAACCACCAAAGGCGTCGATTTTAACCAACTCCAAAGGCTGAAATTGCTTGGCGTATTTTGCAGCTATTTCCGGATCAGTCGGGCGGTAAAAGTTTTTGCCTATAATTTCCTGACCTTCTTTGCTGTATAGATATTTCAGGTATTCCGTTGCGACTTCAGTAGTGCCATGTTTGCGTGCTATATCTTCAACAACGGCGACCGGTGGCTCTGCCAAAATACTTAATGAGGGCGTGATAATTTCAAACTTGTCCGCTCCGAATTCTTTTAAAGCCAAATAAGCTTCATTTTCCCAAGCAATCAAGACATCACCAATTTCGCGTTCGATAAAAGTGGTTGTCGAGCCGCGTGCACCGGTATCCAATACGGCTGCATTTTTATATAATTTGGACACAAAATCTTTAGCGGCCGCTTCATCGTTATTGTTATGTTTTAGCGCATAAGACCAGGCTGCCAAATAGTTCCAGCGTGCACCGCCAGAGGTTTTTGGATTAGGTGTGACAATGCTGACACCCGGTTTAACGATGTCATTCCAATCTTTAATGCCTAGGGGATTACCTTTACGCACCAGCAATACAATGGTGGAAGTATAAGGAGAGCTATTATTAGGCAGCAAACTTTGCCAGTTTTCAGGGATTAGTTTACGCTTTTGGTAAAGCTGATCAACATCAAAGCCTAGCGCCAAGGTCACCACGTCAGCTTCCAGACCTTCCAGCACGGCACGCGCCTGTTTTCCGGAGCCGGCGTGGGATTGATTGATGGTTACGTCATCGCCCGTCTTGGCTTTCCAGTATTTGGCAAACGCCGGGTTAAATTCTTTATACAGCTCACGGGTTGGATCGTAGGAGACGTTAAGCAGCTTTACTTCTGCAGCGTGTGCGTTGCCTGCTGCCAGAACGGCCAGTACTGCGGCGAAAACAATATTAAAAAAGGTATTTTTCATAAGAAACACTTCTTGGATTAGGTTGGGTTATTAAAATGCTAATTGAAAACGGGTTGAGAGAACTTGTTCGCCAGGGCGGTTGGCTATATGGTATACGGCGCGAGGTGTATTGGGATTAGTTACTGTTCCGGCACCGCCATTAAAAGATACATTTTCGAAATCAAACCGGATGAGCGCATTTTTGTTAAGGAACCAGTTAGCACCTACGGCAAAAGCGGTCGCTTTGCTGGCAGACTTGGTCGGATCAAGCAGTAGGAAGGTATCGCTATCAACAGTCAACTCACTCCAGCGAGCTGCAAGCTGCAAAGCACCCCAGCTGCCTTTAAACGGGTCAAAATTCCGCATGGGTTTGACACCTTCAAAGGTATTATCTTCACCGGTGACTACATAAGAAACCTGTACTTGAGCGGCTTTATTAGTCTGAGTAATGTTATTAACTCTGCTGGAACCAGCTCCGGTTGGTGCGCTTCCGCTGGCATTGAGAGTTTGGGTTGAGGCAACATATTCACCCATAAGACCAAAGGGGCCTTTATACCAGTATGCCTGCGGGTAAATGCGGTTGGAATTGCCATCAGCGGTAATAATTCTTGCGCCGTTTTGTGTTTGTCCATTCAACGAAGTGTAATCAATAAACTGCGACTGTCCCATAGGCGTTCTTTGAGCTTGAAGGGTTTGGTGATCCGGGTTAGAGAAAGATCCTGCCACGCCAATCCCCAAGCCTTCCAGCCAGGCATAACCGGAATGTTGGAAGGGTTGTGCAAATAGACGGCCGTCAAATTCTTTATTGTTGGCAAATGAAGTGCTGGTAGTGGCTGAAGTACCATTTCCAAAAGGATTACCACTGTCACCCGTACCATCGGTAATACCAACTTGATAGGTAAAGGCATTTTTGTTATCTATAGGTCCGGGAGCTGTCTCTGCCTTATAACCTGGCATAGCGAAACCGCCATGAACTTGTATGCTCATATCCCGATTAGGTGCCAAATTGGTGGGGAAGGCGCGTTCCTGGAAGGCTGTATTTGCATCGCCCTGTAAACGTTCAAGACCGATTGGAGGCTTATATTTACCGACTAATAAACTGGCCTGAGTAGCGTAGGCGTAATCGACGTAAGCATCAGGTAACATGTTTGCATTGTTACTGGTCTGAGCAAAGTCAGGCATGATTTTAAAATATATATCTTTAAACACGTAACCTTCCAGAATGATACGCGCTTGCCTAAGAAAGATAGAGCCTGGCCCCGCCGCTTCAAGGAATCCCGCCGCTGCAGTTGAACCAGGTGTCCATACAGGCGCATTATCACCAAGAAAGTTACGATAGTCGGTTTGCAAAGTGGCACCTATACGCAACTGATGTTTTTTGTCCGAAGAAGAAATCTTGAAGCCATCCGCACCGGCCTCGAAAACGGGCAGTTTTTGTAGGGTACCGGTAGTCACTTCATCCTGTATTTCCAGTTTGCGTTCCAGGGTATTTACTTTTTGAGTCAGTTTGACGACTTCGGGTGTTTGAACTGAAGCGGCAGGAGCCGTTGGTTGAGCGGATAACAGACCGGCTTTGTCCAGTTTTTCCAAACGTGCTTCCAGTTGATCCATTTTTGTTAAACGGCTTTCCAGTTCGCGAATGCGTCTTTCCAGTGCTTCGGTGTCGGCGGCCTGTACATCGGTAGCGCCCAATAAAGCGAGATTAATTACGCTGGCTAGCGCGGTGCGTCGAAAGTTGCTCATATTCTTTTCCTTTTGATCTTTAGTTCCGGTTATCCGGTCAGCTTGCCATCGTTTTAAGATAATATTTTTTCGCCGTTTTTACGGTAGAGTGGAGTTACTTATTTGAATAGCTATTTTGCGTCAAAGCGTATCTTTTCTTTACGTTCGATTTGTACAATCTTGCCGTCGTGTATGACAATTTCAATCGACCCAAACCGTATTCCTTGCAGAGCAGAGACAATCTGGTCTGCGATTTCGGGTGCTAGTTGTGTGTGATTGTTTTTTCTTGTTTCAGATGTCATATAGTGCCCCTACAAATCATTACTGTTAAAGATGAACGAGTTGTTTATGTTCCAAGTGTTTAAATTTGAGCTCACTATATCTTAGAAAATCTAAGACATTTAATGATGTATTTTGATATATATATCTTATTTAGTGATAAAGGTGGCTGGATGCAGAGCGATAAAAAAAGTACTTGGCTAAGCTTGCGAGGGACTGGCAAGAGGCTTATTGACGTTACTTATTTTTTTAATGACTATAAAATCATTAGGTTGTGCGCTTGTGTCGGTGTCGTGAAACTTGATGATGTGCAAGGGCAATCAATTGCACCAACCCTGTTTACTCGCTGTTGAATAGGTGTTGCTGTGGGTACAAAAAAGGCAAAAAAAACCTCGTTTGGAAAAATCCAAACGAGGTTTTTTATGACATTAACTGTTATGGCAAATTGCCGGTCGGGTTAATTAAAGGCTTCTTACGAAAGCCCTAAAACATCCTGCATATCGAAAAGTCCGTTGGGTTTGTCCTTCAACCAGACCGCAGCTCTAATCGCACCGTTGGCAAATGTCATACGACTGGTGGCTTTATGGGTAATTTCCACGCGCTCACCTTCATCTGCAAACATCACCGTATGTTCGCCGACGATATCACCGGCGCGAATGGTTGAAAAACCAATGGTTTTTCTGTCGCGTTCGCCGGTAATGCCTTCGCGGCCATAAATAGCGCAGTCTTTTAAATTCTGCCCCAAGGCATCGGCAATCACTTCACCCATACGTAATGCGGTGCCTGATGGTGCATCAACTTTGTGCCGGTGATGCGCTTCAATGATTTCAATGTCGGTATAGTCGCCCATGACTTTAGCGGTCATTTCCAGCAATTTTAGCGCTAAATTGACTCCTACACTCATATTGGGTGCAAGCACTATCGCCACGTCTTTAGCGGCCTCGGCAATTAACGCCTTTTGCGCATCGCTGTAGCCAGTGGTGCCTATAATAATTTTTTTACCGGCTTGCCGACAGGTTTCTATAAAAGCCATTGACGCATCGGGACGGGTAAAATCAATGAGCACATCAAATTGATCAAGCACTGACTCTAAATCAGCAACGACTTTAATGCCCAACGTTCCAATGCCCGCCAATTCACCGGCATCTTTGCCTATTGCCTCACTACCGGGACGTGAAGCTGCAACGACTAGCGCCGTTTTATCAGCCAGCACCGCGGCCTTGATTAAGCAGTGCCCCATTCGACCGGATGCGCCGACTACCGCAATACGTATCATGATTTATCCTGTCAGTTTGTCAAAAAAGGTTTTTACACCGTCAATCCAGGAATGTTCTTGCGGACTGTGCTGCTTACCTCCACTTGACAAGGATTCGCCCAATTGTGCAATCAGTGCTTTTTGTTCTTTGGTCAGTTGCACCGGCGTTTCAATTTTTACTTTGCACAATAAATCACCTACCGGACCGCCTCTAACCTGTTTAACACCTTTGCCGCGTAATCTGAATGATTTTCCGCTTTGTGTTTCAGGCGGAATAGTCAGTTTTACTTCACCATCCAAGGTAGGTACTTGTATGACATCACCTAAACAGGCAGTCGTAAAGTTGATGGGCACTTCACAATATAAATTGGCGCCATCACGCGTAAAAATGTCATGTTCTTTAACCCGGATCTCAATATAAAGATCACCGGACGGGGCGCCACGTTCTCCGGCTTCGCCTTCTCCACTCAGGCGTATACGATCACCGGTATCGACACCCGCAGGGATTTTGGCCGACAAGGTTTTGGTTTCCTGAACGCGCCCTTGACCATTACATTTGCCACAGGGGTCTTTAATTTGCTTGCCGGTTCCACGGCACGTAGGACAAGCCTGCTGCACAGAAAAGAAACCTTGTTGCATCCGGACTTGACCATGACCATGACAGGTGGTACAGATAACCGGACTTGAACCTTTTTTGGCACCCGATCCCTTACATTCACCACAACCGACCAGTACGGGAATACGAATTTTGGTTTCTGTTCCGGCAACCGCTTCTTCCAGGCTTACTTCCAGGTTATAACGTAAGTCAGAGCCACGCTGGGCACCGCCACGTTGACGTCCGCCGCCTCCAAAAATATCGCCAAAGACATCGCCAAAAATATCACCAAAACCTTCTGCGCCGGAACGCCCGCCACCCATGGAAGGATCAACGCCGGCATGGCCAAACTGGTCATAAGCTGAACGTTTTTTGGGGTCTGACAAAATTTCGTAAGCTTCTTTAATTTGCTTGAATTTAACTTCAGCAGCTTCGGGGTTGTCAGCGTTTCTATCAGGATGAAACTTCATCGCCATAGAGCGATAGCTTTTCTTGATTTCTGCATCACTGGCGTTTCTATCAACGTTGAGCAGTTTGTAAAAATCTTCTTTTGTGGCCATGTTTCAATCCGCTCCTAAAGGGGTGCTCAGGAGATAAAGCATTGCTGCGAGGTTATAAGTAGCCGCGCACAATGAGGGCGCGGAATAAATGGGTTTTTTATTCTGCATCGTTTCTATGTGGAAACGTGTGCATAACGATTTTTTAAATGAATCAACTATTCGTTTTATCAGGATAATAATTGTCGTCTAATAATTGGTTTTCGTTGTATGAACATTGTCTTGGAAAGCAGGACAGTCCAGTTTCTTTAACGGCAACTTCCCGAGCTTTAGGATAGGCTCTAAGCATGGCATCCGGTATTTTATTCCTTAAACCAGGGACATCTTCCAGCAAAAATGACACTTGCGCACGCTGTTCAATAATCGAGCTTAACCAGCTATTGCCTTGCATATCAGGCTGATATTGCCATTTTAACAAGTGCGCTATCAAAATAATAAGGCGACTAATTAACTCGCGCTCATCTTTTTTTGCCATGCCTTCCAGTTCTTCTATAAGATTAGCCGCATCAATTTCGTTGAATCGTGAGTCTTTTAGTAAAGCAACATGATGTTGTATCCATGAATAAAAGTCTTGTTCGTAGAGGGTTTGGATATTCATTAGCGTCCTGTCACATAACAAAGTTGATTTACGCATTAGCATAACCCAACTTTCATCTTTTAGTCATCAAGATAGAAACAGCGTTACAAATGCTGTTTCGCTTTAAGGCTTCATTCGATCTTTATAAGGAATCGATCTTTGTTTTTATTCCACCAATTGGCTTTGAGATCTTCATCAAGCTTTATTATATCGTCTTGAGTCACTTGGCTTTTGGAAATTAATTCCTTAATTCGCAAGGTTTCAATCAATCTAACCAGTTCGGGAACACATAAAAATTCTTTGGAAAATGTTAAATTGACTATTTCGTTAGTGGTTTGATAGCTTAACATTTTAGTGGCTCTGTTTTATTATGGGGGTAACCTTCGCTAAATCCATAAACAAGCATCTTTTCCTAATGCTTCATGTAAAAAGCAGATTGAGACGAATATCTCCATCTCAACCTGCTTTTTAGTTCAATTCACCGTTAAAAAATCAAGGAGAATTAATGCTGCCGGTTTGTGTTAGTCTTTTTTGACTTCTTCAAATTCAGCATCAACCACACTGTCATCGGCTTCGTGATGATGTGATGAACCGCTATCATGATGGGCTTCGCCGCCTTCAGCGCCTGCTTTTTGTGCATAAACGCGTTCAGCCAGTTTACCTGATAATTCGGTTAAGTCATTGGTTTTAGATTCAATGGCATCTTTATCATCACCTTTAACCGCTTCTTTCAGTGCTTCAATCGCGTGTTCAATGCTGGTTTTTTCCTCAGCGCCAACTTGGTCAGCCAATTCTTTTAAAGATTTTTCAGTGGCATGAATCATTCCATCCGCATGATTTCGGGCATGGACTAATTCAGTCAACTTGCGATCTTCATCAGCATGGGCTTCAGCATCTTTAATCATACGATCCACTTCATCATCTGACAAACCACTGGAGGCTTTAATAACAATCGATTGTTTTTTACCGGTTGCCTTGTCTTTAGCCGATACGTTTAAAATACCGTTGGCATCAATATCAAAAGACACTTCAATTTGTGGAACGCCACGTGATGCCGGTGGAATATCCGCTAAATCAAAACGTCCCAGTGATTTATTAGCCGACGCTTTTTCACGCTCACCTTGTAATACATGAATGGTGACGGCAGTTTGATTGTCATCGGCAGTAGAAAATACCTGCGCTGCATTGGTTGGAATGGTGGTGTTTTTTTCAATCAACTTGGTCAAAATGCCGCCCATTGTTTCAATACCCAAAGACAAGGGAATAACGTCCAGCAACAAGACATCTTTAACATCGCCTGACAAAACACCCGCCTGAATCGCAGCGCCCAACGCGACCGCTTCATCGGGGTTGACATCTTTACGGGGTTCTTGACCAAAAATGCTTTTAACCATTTCTTGTACTTTCGGCATACGGGTTTGACCGCCCACCAAAATGACATCATTGATTTCTGATGCTTTAAGACCAGCGTCTTTAAGCGCCATTTCACAAGGGCCTTTAGTACGGTTAATCAGCTCTTCAACCAAAGATTCCAACTTGGCGCGAGTCAACTTAACATTTAAATGCTTGGGGCCAGAGGCATCCGCAGTAATGTAAGGCAAGTTAACATCGGTTTGTTGGCTTGAAGACAATTCGATCTTGGCTTTTTCTGCCGCTTCTTTTAAACGTTGCAGTGCCAAGGGATCGTTGTGTACATCTACGCCACTTTCTTTTTTAAATTCAGCGGCAAGAAACTCAATAACTCTTGAGTCAAAATCTTCACCACCCAAGAAAGTGTCACCATTGGTTGATAAGACTTCAAATTGATGTTCGCCATCAATTTCAGCAATTTCAATGATGGAAATATCAAAAGTACCGCCACCCAAATCATAAACAGCAATTTTGGTGTCGCCTTTAGGCTTGTCCATACCAAATGCCAATGCAGAGGCAGTGGGCTCGTTAATGATACGTCTGACTTCCAAGCCGGCAATACGACCTGCGTCTTTAGTGGCTTGACGTTGTGAGTCATTAAAATAGGCAGGAACCGTAATAACCGCTTCGGTTACTGCTTCGCCTAAATAGGCTTCCGCGTCTTTTTTTAATTTCATCAAAATGCGGGCTGAAATTTCTGGCGAGGCCATTTTTTTGCCATGCACTTCTACCCAAGCATCACCGTTTTCTGCTTCGACGATTGAATAAGGCACCATTTTGATGTCTTTTTGTACGACATCATCTTTAAAACGACGACCGATCAAACGTTTAATGGCAAACAGGGTGTTTTTTGGATTGGTAACCGCTTGGCGTTTTGCCGACTGGCCTACCAACACTTCATCATCACTACTAAAAGCAATAATGGAAGGCGTAGTACGCGCACCTTCACTGTTTTCAATTACTTTTGCTACTCCGTTTTCCAACACCGCAACACACGAGTTGGTTGTTCCTAAATCTATGCCAATTATTTTAGCCATTGCCTGCTCCAGACTGAATTTGTATAAAAAATGTAAAAGTTAGGGTCGATATGGGGGCTGTTTTATGGTGTTCAAGCC
>Ga0208495_1000401_pt1 | contig 15339 bp, 15 predicted proteins | sample CryBogmetaGMA14M_FD_184551 | JGI IMG/M metagenome (GOLD analysis project Ga0208495, IMG submission 184551) | Freshwater microbial communities from Crystal Bog, Wisconsin, USA - MA14M (SPAdes) | ecosystem: Environmental > Aquatic > Freshwater > Lake | place: Crystal Bog, Wisconsin, USA...
ATCAATAAGCGAATTGGATACGCAACTGGAGCTTGCCTATCGTCTTGAATATATAAACAAACAAGACTATTCAAACCTTATCAACAGACTAACCGAAATTTCCAAAATGCTTTATGGACTGGCTAAAACTCTTAAATAGCTTCTTTTTCTTTTCACTTTTTACTTTTTACTAACTATGTCCGACATCGTCATCAAAGCTGAAAACCTCGGAAAAATGTATACCATCGGCCACCACTCGGAAAGGGGCGGTTATACGGCACTGCGCGATGTGCTGATGCAGAATGCGCGAACCCTCTGGAACAAGACCAAAGACCTGGCAACGGGGAAGCCCATCATACAGGGCGACACAATGGAAGAGGTCTGGGCGCTTAAAGACGTGAGCTTTGAGATCCGCCGCGAAGAGGCCGTAGGCATCATCGGACACAACGGGGCCGGTAAAAGTACGCTGTTGAAGATTTTGAGCCGCATTACCGAGCCTTCAACCGGACGGGTAACCATCAAGGGCCGCGTAGCCAGCCTCCTGGAGGTAGGAACCGGCTTTCACCCGGAACTGTCCGGACGGGAGAACATCTACTTGAATGGCACAATTCTGGGTATGACCCGAGTGGAAATAAAACATAAGTTTGACGAAATCGTGGCCTTCGCCGAGATCGAAAAGTTCCTCGATACCCCAGTTAAGCGTTATTCCTCCGGGATGTATGTCCGACTGGCTTTTGCTGTCGCTGCACATCTTGAATCGGAAATTCTTCTGATTGATGAAGTACTAGCTGTCGGTGATGCGGCGTTCCAGATAAAATGCCTCGGGAAGATGGGAGCTGTGACGACGGAAGGACGAACGGTGTTGTTTGTGAGTCACAATATGGCGGCAGTGCAGTCGTTATGTAAAACGGCGTTGCAACTGGAGTCCGGTCATATCGTGCAGACTGGTGATTCGAAATCGGTGGTTTCAGCGTATCTTGCAAGTTCAGGGAAAATCGCCTCAGCAATGGTGTGGTGCGATGAATCAGCGCCGGGCAATGAAGAAATTAGGCTGAAATCCATAAGTGCCTCCATAGAGGGCAGAAATGAAAGTGGCGTTTATCAGAGCCGAGAAAATATTTATGTTGAAATGAGATTTACGGCAAACAAAAGCCACTCGGCGCTATGCGTCGGATTCGACCTGTTAAGCCCGCATGGCGAGACCATTTTAAGGAGCTACCAGACGGATATGCCCCCTGAAAACTGGCCAAAGGTAAGACAGGGAGAAAATGTTTGGCGCTGTGTCATACCGGGTGGTTTGTTAAACGGCGGCGTCTATAACATATGCCCACGGATTGGATTACATAATCTCAATTGGATTGTGCATCTTGATTCAGTGGTGCAATTTGAAGTCATACTTGATCATGGCGTTTCTCCGTTTTGGAATGTCCTTGATAGCCGGAATCGTCCCGGCATCATCGCCCCGATCCTGAAATGGGAGAAGGTAGGCCAATAATATGAGCCTTTTCTCTAGACTATTAAAATCAATTCAAGATGGGAGTTTTGCTTTCAAATTTTTAAATCGTATATCCCCTATTGAATACGTTCCTGGGCCTGAAAAGGAGATAAACGAATATCTTGCAAAACACTATCCGCTGGGTCAAAATTGGCGTGCCCTGTCGCCAGCTGGCAGGAAAATGTGGATTCAATTTCATCCCGTATTCAATCATCACAAAATTAAAATCATTGCCTATGTGGGCGCGAACGAAGGCCAAACAGCATTAGCACTTAACGAGATATTTCCCGGCCGTGAGTTCTTCCTGTTTGAACCGGCGCCCCAGACATTCGATATTCTTGTTGAGAAAACGAAACAGCACAAGAACATGCATTGTCTCAATATCGCTGCCGGCTCAAAAGAGGAATATCGGCAGATGTTGGTGGACGAATTTTCACCAGCAAGTTCCCTTCTGCCTTATGAACCCATAGCGCTTCAAGAGTACCCCTTCCTGGGTAGGCAGCAGAATGTTAACATCAAAATAATGCCGTTGGACCTGGTCATGAAGGAAAATAATATCGATGGCATCGATTTGCTGTTAATAGATGTCCAGGGTTACGAGAATGAAGTCCTTCTCGGAGCTAAAGAGACATTGAAATCGTGCCAAGTCATCATCAGTGAATTGAGTTTGCAGGCTTTGTATAGAGACTCGTCCACATTCGATTCCGTGTATCAGGCCCTGGTTCATCAGGGATTTCAATTGCGGTATTTACTCAACCCCATGCAGGGTGAAAGCCATCAGATTCTTCAAATTGATGGGATATTCGTGCGCGACCGACATGAATAAGGCGACCTATCTAATAAATCGCTTTTTCGTGCACCTTTATCGGGGCACTTTACCCAAGCGAATCAAAGAAGAGTGGCGCGCATATCTGAAGCGCAGACGCACGGCGTGGTGGCAGCACCAGACAGATAAAAGGGAATATCTCACATTTAAACTCCAATCCGGGCTGAAAATGCATCTTTATTTCGACAGCAGGCTGAGTCAGGAAATATATTGCGGCGATTTCGAAAGGAAGGAGAGGCAATTTCTAAACAATTACTTAAGACAAGGAGATATATACGTTGATATCGGTGCAAATATTGGACTATTTACGTTAATTGCGTCTGACCGAGTTGGTAAAAACGGACAAGTTTACTCATTTGAACCATGTTATAAAACATACTCGCGTTTAGGAAAAAATATTGAATTAAATCATATGAGCAATGTGAAGTCTCACCAAAAAGCCTTGTCCGATCATACTGGGCAGATTGAAATGAATGTATCTTTGGATGGCTATGACGCATGGAACTCCATTGCTAAACCAATTGCAGGACAGTCTTTTGCCGTTGAGAAGGTCAGCACGGTGAGGTGGGATGATTTTGCCCACGATTATAATCTCATAGGTCGGGTTACCTTGATGAAAATCGATGTCGAAGGATGGGAAAGCCATGTTCTTTCTGGAGGTATTGAAACATTAAGACGGCAGGATGCGCCTGTCCTGCAGGTCGAATTTACCGACCAGGCCAGTCAATCGGCAGGAACATCCTGCCAGGCACTATATCGTCAGCTCGAAGAACTTGGTTATCAAATGTTCGTATACAACGAAGTCTCCAAGCGAATCATTCCGGATCCCCTGAGAGACAGCTATCCACATCTTAATTTACTTGCAACCAAATATCCAGATTACGTCGCCTTAAGACTGAAAAATCGATCAACGAAAGGAGGCATCCCAACACCATGGCAGTGACAACCTACGAAAATGGTAAACTCTACCAGATCTCCATCATCGACTTCAAACCTGATCCCAACAACCTCTGCCGTCGGCTATCTTATCGTAAGTGTAACAACCTTGAGCAATATATATGTGCTCATGGTTAAGCCGGCGCCGTCATGGAAGGCGGTGGCGGCATACTTGAACGACGTGAAGCCGGCGGCCTGCCATGTTCTGGAAATTTATTTCTGTTTTGACACAACCCCTCTGTACGCATTTTCCGGCAGTTGCTTTTCAGATATTTTGTGCAAAGATTATCAAATGAAATATTTCAGGTTCATCTGGATTGAAAATGTCCCATAATAATTACTCTGCTCCAAAAATTAGCATCGTCACACCGAGCTACAATCAGGGTGAATTCATTGAAGATACGATTTCTTCTGTTCTATCGCAGAATTATCCAAATCTTGAATATATCATCATTGATGGCGACTCTTCGGATAGGACAGGCGATGTGATTAATAAATATCGTAACTCACTATCCTATGCTATCAGTGAACCCGACGATGGTCTCTATGATGCCCTTAATAAGGGCTTCGCTGAATCATCGGGCGAGATCATGGGGTGGATTAACAGCGATGACAAGCATCTACCTTGGACACTCCAGCTTGTCGCCGAAATATTTTCAACCCTTCCCGCGGTAGAATGGCTGACGACAGCCTATCCCCTATGGTTTGATAGAAGGGGCTATCCGGTTGGTTGTTCCTATTACGTCGGATTCAATCGCCACGCATTTTTCAGGGGCGCCAATCTGCCTGGCCGAAAATGGTTCTCCCGGCCAACTATCCAACAGGAATCGACCTTTTGGAGAAGAACCCTTTGGGAACGTTCCGGCGGATATACCGATTCCTCGCTAAAACTGGCCGGCGACTACGAGCTATGGGCGAGGTTTTTCACGCATGCGGATTTGTTAACAACGACCGTGCCTCTTGCTGGATTTCGCCAGCATGGCAATCAAAAATCGGCCAATCAGAAAGAAGAATACATGATCGAGGCGGAAAAGGTGTTACGCCGATATGGAGGAAAACCTTATGGCGCGATTCAAAGCATGCTGCGTAAATATGTCAGTTATGGCTTTGGTGTTCATACGTTAGATTCGCTCTCCCCGTTCATTAAACAAATGTTAATTGACCTAAAATTTATTTATCCTGTAAAACTTGTCACGTGGCAAGGCAAATGGAACATAGATAAATCATATATGTTATAATTTAGTGTTTGATCCAAAGGGGAATTGATGGTTCGAAATATAAAGGAATATGCCAGGGACTGGCAAGAAAACGCAGAGGCTGACGCCTTCTGGTCCATATTGACAAATCCAAAATTCTACGGAAGAAAGTGGAATGCTACCGCTTTCTATAAAACCGGAGAGGAAGAAATTGGGCGGCTATTCAGCTATATGCGGAAGGCATCAATCGATACACCCAACGGGTTGTTTATGGATTTTGGCTGCGGTGCGGGACGGACCAGTAAAGCGCTTCGAAAGCGTTTTGCCGGCGGCTACGGTGTAGATATTTCACCTAAGATGATCAGTCTCGCGAACAGTTATGTACAAGGGGTTAGTTTTTTTGTTAATCAAAAAGATTCTCTTGAATACTTTGCAGACCAATCTGTCGACTTTATTTACTCCCATATTGCTTTGCAGCATATTCCTAACGAATATCAAAAGCGATATATTAACGAATTTATGCGTATCATCAGCAGGGGAGGATTGGCCGTTTTTCAGGTTCCAATTGAGGTCTTTGCCAGTCAGTCTATCAAGCAGTCATTTCCTGATCAGATTAAGGAGAAGCTTAAAGAATGCTTTCCCTCTCTCTTGGCACTAAAAAGGAAATATACGGCGTCTAACGGATTCCATTTTGACTTCAAAATCGAAATGCATGCGCTGCCTTTTGAGGAAGTCAAAGATATCTGCGATGCAAGGGGCTGTGTTATTGAGGCGCATCCTTCCACAAATTCCTGCGAAAGGGATCATAACGGCAAGCTCGAATTCTATGACCTGAAAGAAGAGAGAGGCTGGCTGGAGAAGGACAACCAGCTTAATCGCTATTTAAGCTGTATGTTCTTCGTTAGGAAACCTGCAGGATTGCCATAACTTTCAACCGTGTGAAGGAGATTTATTCCGTATTATTTAAAGAGGCAAAGGGAGAAAAGTGGTTTGAAGGTTGGCATTGATATAAGCATTTTGACACGAGGCGGCGGCGTGGCCAATTATATTGGGCAGCTACTGTCGGGGCTGAAGAAGGCCCACAGGAATGAGCACTACAACAGTCGGAGTAGAACTAACATGAAGCCTCTATTTACGCAGAGCAGCTTATTTAGAATCTCTCTATCTATTATTACGATCGGATTCATCACTCTGTATTACGGAGCCTACCGATCATTTAACTGCCCCTGGTCGGAAGATTTAGCCTTAATCAATCAATTCTGTTATAGTTTCGTTTCTGAATTCTCATTCCGCGTCAGCATCTCTCACTTCGCAAACAGTCTCGCTGAAGAACATTTCAGGATCATTTTAATTCTAATCAGTCCCCTATATTGGCTTTTCAAAAGCTCTTTCACGCTGGTCGTTCTATCGGTCCTATCTGTCAGCGTCACCCTGTATGTGATTCTCAGAATTTTCGAGACTGTCATGGGTGATGATGCCGACATCCGGCCTTTGTTTTTGCTATTGCTGTTATATCCCTCAACCATCAATATGTTTTTGACCTTCGGCGGCAGAGACTGCGTTTTTGCCATGATGTTCTGCGCATTTTCTCTGCTTTTCTATCTGCAAAACAAATTTTTCCCTTGGATGACCGCATGCATCCTGGCGTCACTTTGTGTTGAATATACTTCTTTAATCGTCTGTGGATATGCTTTTACCAGCTTCATTCACAAGAAAAAAGTAAGATGGGCGGTTTTCGCCGTCCTCTTTGGTTTTGGCTATTTTTACCTTGTAAACGGAGTACTGATGCCGTCGCTTCGCGGAGACGAAATGTTTGCCGGGATAAAGTTCGATGAGTACTCTCATATCGGTAAAAATCCTAAAGAAATGTTGACCTACTTCTTTTTCAATCCCGTGGAGACGATAAGTCTGCTTTTTCAGCCCCAGAAATTATGGTTCTTAATGAAATTGCTTTTACCTTTATTCTTTTTTCCTTTATTGGGCATAGAATATTTGCTGATACCAGCATCTCAATTCATGATGGTGTTGCTTCCGCAATCATGGTTCTATGCCAGTACCTATTGGTGGTATCATACGCCCCTCATTCCTTTTGTTTTTACCAGTGCGGCGATCGGCATGAAGCGCTTTGAACGCACCTCCGGAAAAAAAATACCGCGCATGGCTATGTATGGAATGACGATATTATTGCTTTTCAGCTCTGGTAATTTATATTTTCAACTGAGGACATTCGGGGGCTATATAATGAAAATGGAGCAACCTTTATGGGGTCATATCAATAGCATCCCGCAAAGCGCGCGCGTATGCGCCCAGTGGCCTTTCCTACCACAGGTTTCTTCCAGAAAAGAAACCTTCCCGTTCCCAGACCTTCAGCAATCAGACTACGTGATTCTTGGATATTTTCGAAACAAAACCCCCTCAAATGATGAAACATATAAAATGAAGGTAAAAGACCTGCTTAAAGGGAGCGATTATGGAGTTGTTGCATATTTTGACAACGGAGACATTATCCTTAAAAAAGGATATCCTAATATTAAGAATGATGATTGCCTCCACTTTATCTTGAGTGCATCTTCACATAGCATGCCGCTTTAGCCACCATCGTGAAGATCCACATGATGTTTTATGGTGTATAATATTAGTTCTATGACCATTGAAAATGAAAGGAAACACGATCTTTGAAGATAGGAATCGATATAAGCATTTTGACACGAGGCGGTGGCGTAGCCAATTACATTGGGCAGCTACTGTCGGGGCTGAAGAAGGCTCACAGGAATGAGCAATACATCCTATTTTATAATTCTTTTCAGAATTCACCACGCCCAAAGATTGATCCCTTTTTTCGGGTCGCTTCTTTCCGGATTCCTGCTCGGGTTTTGAAATATCTCTGGCTTCATTTACGCTACCCACCGATTGAGCGTTTGATCGGTGCCGTCGATCTCTTCCACAGCCCGGCCCACAGCCCCGTTTATGCCTACTGCCCGCCAGCAAATAAATGGGTCGTCACAGTCCATGACCTCTTTACGTTTAAGCTAAACTACGGGAAAGAAACCCAGGCGCGTGACCTTAAGGTTTTGAAGATCATGGATAAAAAGGCAAGTCGAGTGATTGCCGTCTCCCATTCCACCCGGAACGACCTCATCGAAATGATCCCCGGCCTGGCTGCCCGGACCGTCGTCATTCATGAAGGTGTTGATGAGAAATTTTTTAGCGCCGTATGCCCGCCCCAGACCCTGCAAAAATATGGCATCGAAGGTTCCTATATCCTGTACGTCGGAGCGGGAGAGTTTCACAAGAACCTCATCCGCCTAATTAACGTCTATAAGCGTCTGTCCGACATCTTCCCCCACTCCCTCGTCCTGGCAGGAAAGATCACCGAGCGGTACCGTCCCATCATGGAGTGGGTCGAAAAACTGAATCTGAGCCACCGGGTCATCTTCACGGATACCATTGCTGAAGACGATCTCCCCGCCGTCTATAAAGGGGCCGATCTTTTTGTCCTGCCGTCCATTTACGAGGGATTCGGGCTGGTGCTTCCGGAGGCCATGGCCTGCGGGACGCCTGTCGTCGCGTCCCGAATTTCCTCCATCCCCGAGGTGGTGGGCGATGCGGGAGAGCTCTTTGATCCCTACAATGAGGATAACATGTACGATGTCTGTCAAACGGTTCTTTCTGACCCCGAGCGCCGTCGAAGGATGCAGATCATGGGCGTCAAGCGGGCTCGTCAGTTCTCATGGCAGAAGATGGCCGAAGAAACCTTAGCCATATATAAAGAAGCGGCTTTTTCATAATGGAAATATCTCCATGATAATGATTGAACAACTCCTTTAAAGAACGTCAGCAAAAATCTTTTGCTGCATGATCCGCCTTAACATGTTTATTATTTTGGAATTATGATGCTTGAGACACCTAAAAACGGAAGGGATAACATGAACAGTCACTTCGCAGTTTTAATCAATCCACCCAGTCCTAGAAGGAGTTCCTTCGTCCCTTTAGGCCTTGCCTACCTTGGCTCAGTATTAACCGATCATAAATGGAAGGTGCTCATCATTGACGGATCTTCACCATATGGTGGGCATACTTTCAAGTCTATCGCCGACATTGTTTTTGATAAGAAACCAACCTTTGTGGGCATCATGACAACAACTCTGTTTTCGACTTATGCAATCGATCTTTTGATACAAATCAAGAAGAAATCAGGTGACACTTCCATCATTTGCGGCGGGCCCCACGCGTCGCTGATGCCTGATGAACTCCTTGAGGAGGGAGCAGATATCGTTGTGCGCAGGGAAGGTGAAAAAACACTTGAAGACCTCATTCCTTTTTTCGATGAAGGCGCCGATCTTGGCGAGATTGCGGGAATTTCATTTAAAAATGGCAAAACGGGTGCGCACTGTCACAATCCAGACCGCCCTTTATGGGAAGATTTAAACGCCTTGCCCCTGCCCAACAAAGATCTCTTTAATCATTATGATTACATAAAAAGTCCTTATGAAATATACAAATTTTCCAATATCATTACCAGTCGTGGATGTCCTTTTTCATGCTCTTTTTGTTCAGAAGCCGTTTTTGGGAAAAAGTTCAGAGCCCGCTCTGTTGAGTCGATCATTGAAGAAATGGAAGGTTTGCATTCAAAATATGGGCTTACGGATTTTGCTTTTATTGACGACTGTTTTTCTGTGGACAAAAACAGAGTGATAGATTTATGTGAAGCGCTATATAAGACAAAGACGTTACAACCTTTAACATGGTCATGTGTCTCTCGGCTTGATATCATTGATGATGACTTGCTGCGGATCATGAAGGAAGCAGGATGCATTAAAATAAACTACGGAATAGAAAGTGTCAGCGATGATACTTTAAAAAAAATTAATAAGGGATTCACCTCTTCCAAAGCAAAAGAAGTGGTTATCAGAACTAAAAGCATGGGGATCAATTGTTCTGTCAATCTCATGTGGGGGTTCCCTTGGGAATCTCACGAAGATATTCGCCAAAACCGTCTATTTACACAAGAACTGGCGGAATATGTAGACGATATTGATCCTGCCGGCATTATAATCCCTTTTCCTGGAACGCCCCTTTATGAGACTTATCGAAAAGAATATCGGTTCAGCAATTGGTGGCGTGATCGAAAGGCTTTTACCGGACATTACAGAGATAAAATTTATTATCCCATATTTCGATATTATGGATTCGAGGATCAAGGATTATTAGAGGACAGAGGTTTTTTCAATTACTCTATGAAAGTAAAAAACGAAATAATTAAGGCTTCTTTATTCATTTCTAAGAATAACCTTAAGTTGCATTCCAAATTACAGCAAACAGTAACATGGGTTGCTATCCTTGTATCGCGTCGGCTATATTTGCTCTATCCTGAACTTGAATCCGTATTATCAAATATTTTCAATGCATTGATTATACTAAAGAAAAAAATGAGCATCAGTGTTCCATAAAATAGTCTTCACAAGACTGATTCCTGCCTTTTCATCAAAACATCCATATGAGGTTGAAGCAAATGAAAGAATGGGTGTGCCGGGATCATCATCTTGTAAATATTATTGAATGATTTCTGATAAACGCGGCGGTGAGGAACAGCGCCATGACGGCCAACAGGGCGAGGACGCCGGCGTTTTTCAGTCCCCGGATCGCGGCGACCCTATCCAGGAGCATGACGGCATGTTCCACAAAAATTCCTTTGATGTGCGGCGCCTCTCGCGTCTCCTTACTGAACATAGTTTTAAGACGGATTTTTCTTTCGCGCCTTATCCTCATAGACCGACGCCTTCTTTACTGATAATAGCGAGAAAATACCAAAACGTTCAATTCTGAGGCAAAGCCTGTATGAATATCCTGATTGTTGCTTATTGGCATGACCCCCGCTTCAAGAAGCGGCCCGGTGGGCTCATTCGTATGTTTTCACTGGCCGATAATCTAACAAAGCTGGGGAATGACGTTACGATGATACTACCAAAATTAGGTTTCCCCAAGGAGCAGACCGTTGCCCGGGTAGTCGAAATCCCCTTTGTGGATATCCCCATTCTTCGCCCTGTCTCTTTTCATCTCCTCTCCTCACTGTACCTTCTATGGTGTCTCAAAGATGCTTCCCTGATCTATGTACGACAGATGAATTCATTTCTCCCTCTCTTGATTGCTCGACTTTACCGTACTCCTTCAGTTTTTGAGATTCCAAACGATCCATTTCTGGCTTATGAATCCAGAAAATTTATCCGGCGTATTTTTGAAAAGCTGACTGACAAAGTCGCAATGGCCCTCTCCAATAGCATCGTGGTCCTTTCCGAATGGAGTAAAAAGAGACTTAGTGATATTGGTCGCATCACGCTTTCAAAAATATTCGTTACACCGAGCGGCACCGATACGAATCTATTCAAACCTCTGGATAAAGTGCAAAGCTGTAAGGAAATTGGTCTCGATCCATCTTTATTTTATATTGGATTTGCAGGAAGCTTCTTTCAATATCAGGGCATAGATATCCTGATACAGTCAGCACCACTTATTCTGGACAAATATCCGACTTCAAAATTTCTTCTGGTTGGGGACGGACCTATGCTCACTGAATGGATGAAGGACGTATTATCTAAGGGTCTCAAGGATTCATTCATCTTTACCAACCGTGTACCTTATACGGAAGTTCACAAATATATTGGAGCCATGGATATTTGTGTAGCGCCACATCATCAAGATACCAACCAGGCGTCCCCAGTGAAAATATTCGATTACATGGCATGTGGCAGGCCAATAGTTGCAAGCGATATAGAAGTTGTCCGAGAAATTATTGGAGACAGCAAGTGCGCGCGCATGGTATCTCCTGATAATCCCGATGACCTTGCCAAGGCGCTTATTTCCTTGATTGAAGATATAAAAGTTCGAGAGGATATGGGCAAGAATGGAAGAGAATACGCAGTTGAACATTATGATAGAGAACGCATAGCAAAAAATCTTATCGCATATATACATCAATTTGTTGAAATGTCATCCTTGGATCAGGCATAGCCAGTTGAAACACCCAGAATCCATACATGATGAAGAATGGCGAACAGGTTGGAAATCTGGAGATGAAACGCTCCGGAATGAAGGCAGGTTCCAACTAGTTTGTGATATAGTCATCCCTCTCAGCCCTAGATTAATCTTCGATCTCGGGTGTGGTAATGGATATCAAGCCGAAAAGCTAAAAAACGTTTTGCCCGACACGCATATCAAAGGCTGTGATATCTCTTCCGTTGCCATAGAGAAAGCCTCTAAAATAATGGACTCCTGTTACGTACTTGATATTGATCATAATTCCCTGCCGGAAAATTCCGAATGCTACGACCTAGTTCTATGTATTGCTGTATTGGAACACCTGTATAATGTTCAACACGCTCTCAATGAAATATACCGCATCCTGAAACATGGAAGTCATGCACTGATTCAAGTACCGAATCTCTCATTTTGGCGATTTCGTCTCGATTTAATGAGAGGAAATCTGCCATATATTCTGAAGGACAAGCGTCATTTACACAGTTTTAACAAGAATTTTCTGATCCATCTTCTAATGGAGGCTGGTTTTAGAGATTTTCATATCTATGGTCAAAGAAACCGAATCAAGTGGCTTGCATCTTTATGTCCACACATTTTTAGTGAGGATATTTTCGTTATTGCAAAGAAGCCGTTTTCCATTCCCAAAGTAGACAACAATTCAAGGTAGAAATCTTTCGTATACGAATATCATAAAAAGGTTTCGAATTAAAATGTAGCAATGAGCAGTTTATTAAGACGTTTATACGACGCATGCACGTGGCCCATCCATGAAAAATGGATCGGTTCGCTTCAGGCCGCTGCGGTAGTGAGAAGTCATTACGTAATTTCAACCCTCAGGCAGCATATTCAACATGATCGCCAATATGACATTTTAGATGCAGGGAGTGGCCAGGGAGCGCCTCTGTCTTTAGTTCTGGCCAGGCGCTATTCCAATTGCAGATTCATAGCTATTGATCTTTATCAACAAAACCCCACAGAACAGCACCTACGCTTGCCTTCAAACATTACTCTGATAAAAAACGATTTATTTGAATATTCTGCTGACAACGATTACGACATAATAATCTGTTTGGACGTTTTAGAGCACATCGACAATTATGAAAAAGCGTTGAACATTTTTAATAAATGGTTAAAGCCAGGTGGTAAGTTGTTGGTGCATGTTCCTTCATTGCACAAGATTAAATACTTCGCGAGCAACTATAGGCACATTGTTCTTAATGGAACGCAGCGCTTGGGAGACTATCATGTAAGAGACGGGTTTTCCTTTGAAAACATATCCAGTTATATTGAAAAAGCCGGATTCAAAATTATATCTGCCCAATATACCTTTTCTTCCTTGACATGGTTTCTTAAAGAACTTTTTTCAATGGGTGAAAGAATATCTTTTCCAGGTATTGGCATTCTCATTCTACCGTTTATTTTACTAAGCACAAAATTTGAAATTATTATGCAACTCACAACGGGCAATGGCATTTTTGTTGTCGGAGAAAAACTATAGCCAGGTGCTTGTGACAAAATGCGCAAACCTGAATACGTTACCCTATGGCACACGATTGACACCTTCGAAAATGCAGTGCTAACAAAGACCCAATATATAGTCTAAAAAATATGCGTGGCTTCATACAAACAAAACAAAAAATCCTTTTAATTTCTATTTTAATACTTGCGGCGTTTGCTGTTCGTTGCTTTTTTTTTACTGGGGGAATCCGTGGATCGGATGCATACGCATATGCCTTGCATGCTTATGAAATAGCATCAGGTCAATACGATCCAAAGTTGATTTTCTTTTTTTACGGATTTCGCTATTCTGTTTTGTTACCCACAGCAGCAAGTTATATTTCATTTGGTGTGAATGATCTCTCGTCCAGCTTTATCCCTTATCTCTTTTCTATATGCAACATAGCATTAATTTTTATAATTGGAGAAAGGATCTTTAATTGGAGGATTGCATTAATTGCAAGCATCTTGCTAATATTTTACCCGTTGGACATTATTTACGCAAATGTATTAAGTCCAGATAGTGTTGTTCCCCTTTTATGCTCTTTAGTCATTCTTTGTTATCTCGTCGCGGAGCAAAATAGTCATCGTTATGGATATCAAGTTGCTTTTCTGTCACTTGCAGGCTTTTTTATTGCCTTAGCAATGTTTGCTAGAGTCACATCAATCTTCTTGTTTGCCGCCATTGCGATTCATAAAATAATGAATAGACGAATTGCCGGTTTGTTATGGATATCCATGGGTTTGGTAACACCTATATTAGTAGAAGCAATGTACTTCTATTTGTGTTCTGGAGACCCTTTCTTAGAAATTCATCGGATAACATCCTCAGAAATTGCGCTCTCATTCCAACGAGACTTTGATATTTCGCTTTTGTTTTATCCAAAAGCGATGTTCGGGTTTGATCTTACAGGTTTGGCTTTCTATGGTCTTACATGGTGGTTGGTATCAGGCGGTCTCCTATGTGCGTTCATAAGAAAAGATAAGAATATGTTTCTTTTGTCATTGTTCTTGATTGTACCATTTCTTGGTTTTGAATTCGGGCTTCAAAGTCTGAAGGAAGGAATACCTATAGTCAAGCATTACGCCTATTTATCCCTGATTTCCGGTCCTGCTATACTGATCAGTGCTTATTTTATACAACACATAACTTCTCATTATGTAGAATTTAGGACAATTTCTGTTGGTATCCTGATCGTCGTAATATCAACAATCGCCTGTATGAATTTGTATGGGACGTATAGACTCTACGTAAATATAAAGAACGATGCCGCTCCTTATGAAGCTGTTTCAAATTACATAATAAGTAATCCATCGAACACTATTTACGTTCACCATTTTAGATGGCCTCTTTTTCTAAAATACTTTTTACGTTATAATCCATCATTAAATTTTCGTACGATGGATAACCTTCGGCAAGATGAATTTGAGAATATATCTCATGCGTATGTAATTTTTCACAAGAGGTATTTAGAATCAGACTTGCGTGGCAGACCTTTTCAGCAACCGCCTTTTTATATCACTTTCACAAATTCGCCTCCAAAGAAATGGATAAAAGTGCTCTCCTTTGAAGGTAAGCCTGCTTATAATAACGTAACTATGTATTATGCACCATAAAGAAATTATTTCAGTCCGAGCAAATCAACATCCTCACAAAATAAACCACTTATCCCGCTTTCTGAGAAAAATAACCAGTTTTGCCCCCCTATTCAATCTCGTTAAGCCTTCGGAAAGACCTCAAGGTATAAGTATTATGATGAGAGTGAAAGATGAAAGGGACTGGATCGGACCTTCGATTGAATCTATTAAACCTATAGCAGACGAAATCGTTGTCGTTGACAATGGTTCCAAAGACGGCTCTTACGAAATAGTTCAGGAATTGGCTGCTGAGGGAAAAGGCTTGATCAAGCATTGGCAACGACCTGATTTGAATCACTGTGATTTGTCCAATTTTGCCCATGAACAAACATCCTTCCGATGGATATTACGATGGGATGGAGATATGGTTGCCCACACGAGTGGTAAATATAATATACTTAACCTTCGGAATCGCATCTTATCACTTAGTGCTCAACGATATTATCTTATCTATCTTCGACACATTAATCTTTCCGGTGACCTATCCCATCAGGATCCGAAGGAGCAATTTCATATAGAAGAATACATTCATACATTCTCAAGTAAGGCACGCTACATTCATCCCAAACGTTTCGAGGCCATCAAGGTTCCCAGGTATTACAAGGTACTCAGAGGTGGTCGGGATTGTTTGGACAGGCAACAGGGGTTTATAAGTGGGAAAGTGCTCTTGGTTCATGATCATGCCGCAGCCTGTTTCTGCGATTGTGTGTCGAAGTAAACCATAGCCGGTGTCTTCC
>Ga0208495_1000404_pt1 | contig 15304 bp, 12 predicted proteins | sample CryBogmetaGMA14M_FD_184551 | JGI IMG/M metagenome (GOLD analysis project Ga0208495, IMG submission 184551) | Freshwater microbial communities from Crystal Bog, Wisconsin, USA - MA14M (SPAdes) | ecosystem: Environmental > Aquatic > Freshwater > Lake | place: Crystal Bog, Wisconsin, USA...
CTGACGAAGTGCACATCTTGCTCCACCAAATGAGCGTTGAAATGCTGTCTATATCCTTGTAGGTGCACGATGTCCTGACCCTTACTCATCAAAATGAAATGGTGCACGATGTTCTGAGCCTTTCCAATTAGGCTGTCATATCACAATAGATGGACAGGGCGGGGTCCGGTTTACACTTGTACCTGATCATGCTCCCCTCCGGTGCAGGACTCTGTCTGGATTGAAAGATGAGAATTAAAAGACGTATCGCAAAGATCCTGCCTATATCTCCACGAATCAATTTATGGTATGCCTCCAAATATAACCGGCAATGGATCCATTCTTTTTCCTGATCGATCTTGTTATCCACTTCGATAAGTACCTGCCCGGGATCATCGAGTCATATGGGTTCTGGACGTACCTGATCCTGTTCGCAATCATCTTCTGCGAGACCGGGCTTGTCGTAATGCCCTACCTGCCCGGAGACTCGCTCCTGTTTGTTGCAGGAGCACTTGCGGGGACGGGGTATCTCAATATCGAACTCCTGATTATCACCCTCATTCTTGCTGCGGTGCTTGGCGATACGGCGAATTACTGGATCGGGCATTCGGTGGGAATGAAGGTGCTGGAGAATAAGTACTCCGTAGTCCGCCGTGACCATTTAGAGAAGACGGAAGAGTTCTTTAAGCGGTACGGCGGGTTGACGATTGTGATCGCACGGTTTATTCCATTCATCCGCACGTTCGCACCGTTCCTTGCCGGTGTCGGTAAGATGAGCTATCGCTGGTTCCTCTCGTACAACGTGATCGGTGGCGTACTGTGGATCTGTGCGTTCATTTCGGCGGGATATTTCTTTGGCAGCATCCCCATTGTCCAGGAGAATTTCAACTACATCATCTACGCAATTATCGGGCTTTCGTTATTGGCGGTTGTATCAATTGTCATAGGTGTCTTTCGCACAGTGCGCACACATTCTGCCGTTGATCCGGAGAATGACGAGAAAAAATAATATGCATTTTCAATCCTTTTTTCGTTTTTGAGATTGTTCACTCTCAACCACTCTCGTGCGTGCTCGTGCGTGAATGATTTCGCCACTGTGTGCGTCTCATATCTTATGATTTTCTCTCAGTATAGGCGTTTTTAGCAAAATGTGTTACACTCCCAAAATTGAATAGATGTTTTGTGTTCCATCCCTCTAATGTTGACGGCACAGGAGAGAACCCGCGCCAAGGTACTTTTACGGCGTTTCTCAGCGCTCATGGGTGAAAGTACGCGGCAAATAAAAAATGCGTGGAGCAGGATTCGAACCTGCGAACTCCTGCGAGATGGGACCCTAAATCCCACTCCTTTGACCGGGCTCGGATATCCACGCACAATAATTTTTTAGCGAGTTTAGTGCCAAGTCTTTTGATGAGACCCTAAATCCGGCGCCTTTGACCAGGCTCGGCAACCCTCGCGTATCCGTAATATTTGTCCGGGTGTATTAAGAGCGTATCGGGGACTCGATCGTGGCAAAAAAAACGATCCTGATCACATCTCGACCCGGGTAACAACACCGTGTATCTTATCTGCCGGAAGCCGGTAGAACTGCACGACCGAAGGCGTCAGGTGTTTGATCGCACCGAAAATCCTCCAGAGAATGTGATTTGTCACAATGTCCTCCATCCCGTAGAAGATCGTCTTTTCATCGATATCAGCTTCCTTTAGAATTGTGGAGATGTCAACGATCTCCATATACCCAAGGTAGATTTCAAAGATTGATAGCCCAGCCGAAAGTTCGCGGGTCATCCCCCACGTCACCCCGAAAGGCTGCTCGGTCCTGATAATTGAGACGATAATATTCTCTTCATAGATGATGTTATTCGTGAACATCGTACGGGGGATGTATTGGGGGATACGACGGAAATCCCGTGCGAAATACAGTGCGGAACCAGAGATCCGGTTTATCGAATTGTACACTTCGTTGAATTTTAAGAGGAACTCATCAAGCGGAACAGGTGAGAGGACACTCGCCAGCCGCTTCTGCCCAGTCACGTAGATGAGGATAATAGCAAACGGGATTGCAGCAATAACAAGTGACCAGTAGCCTCCATAAGGGATTTTATGCAGGTTTGCAAGAAGGAACACAATGTTCACACAGAGCACTCCTAAAGCAATCAGGGTTTTAATGATATCCCCGCGGAGCACAAAAATCCAGATGATCATGAGACTCGTAATTGCCATCGTTCCACTCACGGCAAGCCCGTATGCATGGGTGAGGTTGGTCGATGTTTTGAATATGAGAATGACAAGAATTACCGAGACGAGTAAAAGCCAGTTCACGACATCAATATAAATCTGGGACCGCAGTTTCGTTGAAGTGTACTCAATTCGAAGGAGCGGCAAAATCCGGGTGGTGACCCCCTGGTATACGATGGAAAATATCCCGGAGATCATTGCCTGCGAAGCGATGACCGTTGCCACAATGGAAAGAATAAGGAATGGGATATAGAGCATTTTTGCCTCAGAAAAGATCATCTCAAAGAGAATATTGTGCGCCCCGGGATTTGTGATAAGAAACGCACCCTGCCCAAGATAGTTGATGGTAAGTGCAATGAAGACGAGATACCACGCACGGAGAATTGGCGCACGCCCTAGATGCCCCATATCGGCATAGAGCGCTTCACCACCGGTGGCACAGAGAATAACCGATGAGAGGATGAGAAAACCCTCAAGCCCATGACTGGTCAGGTAATGGATGCCATACATTGGGCTAATCGCAAGGAGCACCTGTGGAGCATAGAGGAGCGCAACAAATCCGGATACGGCAAGTACGGCAAACCAGACGATCATCACGGGACCAAATGCCCATGCGACGCGGTCCGACCCTTTTGCCTGAAGTGCAAAGAGACCGATTGCAATGATCCCGGCAATAAGCATCAGGACGGTCTGGGCAGTATTCTCAAGACCCGGAATAAGGAGAATACCTTCAACGGCTGACAGAATGCTGACGGCAGGAGTGATAACTCCATCGCCAATAAAAAGGGAGATGCCGACAATAGCAAGGAGCGAAACGAACGCAACCTGATTACCGGATTTCAACAATGGCAACAGGATCTCCTTTAACACGATTGTCCCGCCCTCACCTTTCTTACCGAGGTGCATGGCGAGGTATGCATATTCAACAGTGACAAGGATGGTGAGAGTCCAGATGATGAGGGACAAAATGCCCATAACATTATCTTGGGTGGGGGGAATCAAAAGAAAGATAGCAGTGAAGGTGTAGATGGGGCTCGTCCCGATATCGCCAAATACCAGACCCATCGATTTGACGATCCCGGGCATGGCAAAATAGTTCTTGAGCATCACTTCATTACCGGTCAACGGAAATAAGGTATAATGCTTTCTCTTTAGCATGAAAGTCGGCAAGCCGACTTTCATCACGGCTTACCTGAACCGGAATGGCGCACCCTATTTTCATAGGAAATGGCTTTTGCCATTTTCATGCCCGTATGTTTGAACTGTCGTCAGCTCATCGGTGGTTTTTATGAAAACGGCTCGCGGCATTTTCATTGCGTATGTTTGTCCAATCGTCGGCTCATCGGGAATTGGCATAAAAATCTCATTCGTGATTTATTAGTCGCCTAACCGTTCATCGCAGTGTTCAACAGGGGTTTTTCGCGAACAGGAATAAAGCAATTTTTAGGGTGGAGGCACACATTCCGGAGGTTGATGTGCTGATTCTCTCTCTGCAAGAAAGATACGCAAGCCAGTGAAGAAGAGGACGATAATAACCGGTCCGAGAACAAACCCAACAACACCCATGGTGATCACTCCCCCAAAAAATCCGACCAGCATGATAAGCGGGTTGAGGCGAAGACGACGCCCCATCAGTACAGGGCGGATGAATAATTCCGGAAATGCGGAGATACCGATATATCCTAAAAAGAACAGGAGGAGAACTCCATGGATATCCCCCAGGGAGAATGCATAGGTACCCATGAAGATAAAGACAACGGCAGATCCCAGTACCGGAATGAGTTCACAGAATGCGCAGAGGAAGGAATAAAACAGGACGTGCCCGTACCCGAGAATATAGAAAAACGGGATAGCTGCTACAAAGGTAATGGCAGTAATCGCCACTTGCACGATATAGATGGCATACAGGGTGTCAACGGTTACATCACACATCTTTTGCATGTGCCCCTGCAGGGAACCCGGCACCCTCACCATCACCCGTTCCTTTAACGCTTCACCATAAAGCAGCAGGATATGGAGTGACAAAAAAAAGACCAGTATCCTGAACAGGAGCGGGGGTAGTGAATCGATCGTGGTCTGCAGGTAACTGGTATACAGCGATTTTGATGCCTCAAGCCAGCCGGAGACCTGCGTGCGGTCAAACTGGATCCCGAAAACATTGGGACTGGTCGCCGGGTTGTTTATCCAGAGTGTAATGGTATTAATAATCTCACGAAGTGTATCGCTGTTTGCCGAAAGGATGCTGATGGCAAAAAAGAGACTCGCGATAAAGATTAAAAAAACGGTTATGGTGACAAGACCCGCAGAAATTCCCCGCCGCATATAAGTTGAACAGTAATGGTGCAGGGGCATAAGCACAACGGCAAGGGACATGGCAAGTACCACCACATCCAGAAATGACCAGAAGACGATCATCGTTGCGGTAACAATCAGCACCAGTAAGATGAGCGTGCCTGATTCGTTCCGGTTACTACTCATACGTAATCAGTAATCTGCCCCGGCACACATTAATGCGTGTATCATTGCTGACATGTGGTTCATTTGAGGAAAAAAACCAGATAAACCGTTCCGGTTCATGAAAGATGTGATGAAAGTCGGCTTGCCGGTATCCTATGAAAATCCGTCCGGAATTTTCATCTGTATGCTTGTGGCACGCGAGCATCATGTCCGTTTTCTTATTAACTGCCGATGAGCCGGCAACGGTGAAAAAATACGGACATGAAAACGGCGCAGCCGTTTTCATATGAAAAACGATACCCATAACACTATTTAACGCACAATGACCTTGGTTATCTGATGAAGCGCCGCGACCACCTCGCACTGATTATGCACGATGTGGGGCACATCTTCGAATTTTTAGGGTTTGCATCGGTCGTGCCATTTGTTGTGCTTGTGATCTTTCGTGAATGGAACCTTATCCTCCCGATGGCGTCAGCTCCCTTTATCTTCATCATCCTCGGGCGGCTCATATCACTCGTGCCCGGGCGGGATATCGAACCTCCCATTTCTGTCGCGCTGGTTGCTGTTGCCATCGCATGGTTTGCGATTGCCCTTGTCGGGGCGCTTCCTTTTGTCTTCGGGTTGCACATGCATTATACCGATGCCGTGTTCGAGGCGATGTCAGGCTGGTCTGGTACAGGTTTTACGATGATCTCCACGCTTGATTCCACGCCAAAAACGCTCCTGTTCTGGCGTTCATTCATGCAATGGATTGGCGGGATTGGCATTATTGCATTTGGGATCTCGGTGCGCCGCAAGACACGGGTCTCACTCTTCCAGCTCTTCAGGGCGGAAGGAAGACCGGAAGAGATGATGCTAAGCGTTGAGTCGACGAGCCGGAGAATGTGGAGGATCTACCTGTTTCTCACGGTTGCTTTTACGGGTCTTGTTATGCTCTCCGGTTTACCATTGTGGGACGCGACAAATCTTGTCATGGTCGCTATTGCCACCGGAGGGTTTACCCTTCACAATTCAGGATTGGCATATTATAACAACCCTCTTCTTGAAGTGCTGCTCATTCCGGTGATGCTTGCCGGGGCAATACCGTTCAAAGTATTTTTTCTTATGTATCACGGGAAGATCAGGGACATGTTCCGCGACCAGACAGTACGTATTCTTCTCGGTATTGCATTGGTCGGATCGGTTATCGTGTCGCTGGATCTCTACATCTTCGGCAGCATGCCCCTCTCCACCGCATTTCGTGAAGGGGTGTTTGTTGCAGTCTCCGGGCTGTGCACCTGCGGGCTCCAGAATGCAAACCCGCTTTATTGGGCGGCAATTCCTATCGCAATTGTCACGATGATGATGTTTATCGGCGGAGCAATGGGAAGTACCGCCGGGGGGATCAAGGTAAACCGGGTTGCGCTTGCATATACCGGGGTGAAGTGGTGGTTCCGGCGTTTCTTTGTGAGCAGCCGGGTAATTGTTCCATTCCGGTATGAAGGACGCACGCTCTCAAAAGAGATTTCGGAACTGGAAATCTCAAAAAATATGCTGGTCATCGCGCTCTATGTGATCACGATCTTTGTCTCGACCATTATCTGCCTGCACCTTTACATCACTTCGTTTCGTCTTGACGAAGTGGTCTTTGAGATCGTCTCTGCGTTGAGCAATGTGGGATTGGGTGTCGGGTTCATCAGTGTGGCCAGTCCTCTCTCAATCAAATGGATCTTTATTTTATTGATGTGGCTCGGCAGGCTGGAGATCGTACCGGTCATCATTCTCGTTCTTGGAATATACAAGAGCGTAGAGGCAGAGTTGAATAAAGAGTTCAAGGTTAAGTCTCATGACGAGTGAAAGGAGAAGTGATGAAAAAAATTTTGTAATTTCACGGATGATTGTCTTCATGCATGAATGAACTTATGAATACGCGTACAATGATCCTTCTCTCATGTAGTCGCAGTTCAAAAATCGAATCACACGGTTTTTAATAAAAATCTGCGGGTTCCAAAAACGTTTACAAAAAACAGAATAGTGGAGTGAGATAACTAAACTTGTAGACAATATTGTGGATAAGTCACTCCACAATTTAAGATGTCTCTAACCAATAGAGGCATTTGTGTTCCCGTTCGGGATCTAATCAGCCATTCTTCGCCCCATATTCAGAAATAATGGCGATGCCACAACGCGGCGACAGTATGGCAGTAAATTGTTGGCGAAACAGTTGGGTGTGCGTAACTGGCAATCGCAATGGCACTCCCGGGCATCGAGCGATACCGGGACTTACGGCACTCGTCGGGATACATTAAAAAGCGGGCGGAGTTGGGGCGAATCAATACTTTACCCCAGGACCGGAATATGGGCGATGTGGGCGTGTGCGGAATTATGTGAATTGTTTGAACAGCAAGATAGAAATCCACACAAAAATTCTGGAAGATAATTGTTGGCGGCTAAAAAAAATCCGGGAAATATTTTTTGCGTGCGAAAATTTGGATAATAAGCCTTATCTTGATTCAATTATGATTTAAAAACAGGTAAAGGTGTTATCATGAGCAACCGACCGGGAGGAGAGCTTGCAACGCGACCTCTTCACTTTATTTGGATCTGTGATTGTTCAGGTTCAATGTTTGGTGAGAAGATCAATCAACTAAACCATGCAATCCGCGATTCGATTCCAGAGATGAAGACTGTCTCTGGGGAGAACCCTAATGCAACCGTACTCATACGCGCATTGAAATTTTCCAGTGGAGCGCAGTGGATGAATAAAGATCCAGTGCCGATAGAAAATTACACTTGGGTTGACCTTGATGCTGATGGAGTTACGGACCTGGGAAAAGCGCTCTCTATGGTGGCGGATGAGCTGAAAATCCCTCCAATGACCGAAAGGGCGCTACCTCCGGTCCTGGTGCTGATTTCCGACGGTCAACCAACCGATAATTTCGATAGTGGTTTGAAAGAATTGATGGATCAACGCTGGGGTCAACGCGCGGTGCGTATCGCGATTGCAATTGGTAATGATGCCGATAATGATGTGTTACAAAAATTTATCGGTAACACAGAAATGAAACCTCTTATCGCAACAAATGCTGGAATGCTCGTCAAGCAAATCAAGTGGGTTTCTACTGTCGTTTTAAAAGCGGCTTCGCAACCAATGAGTCAGACACGGGACGCACCTAAACCAACAACAAATGTTCCCATTCCAACAGTGCCCGATGATGTCACAACATCGGCAACACCTGCTGATGATGTCTGGTAAAAGATACTAATGGTTGTCAAATTTTTTTCCAATTCGTGGTATTGTGTTGGAGATAGTGTACAGGGAGCATCTCATAAACGCAATAAAATAAATAGGCAGGATGAAATTGGCATACCCCGGGCATATGCGGATTTCCCTCTTGTTGTCTCTGTCGCAGATGGACATGGGGGTAAGGATTATTTTCGAAGCGATAAAGGTGCAAAAATAGCGGTTGATACTGCAACCGAAGTTTGCCAGCAATTTTTTTCAGCCATACACATTCAGAAATATAATCCTGAAAACAATAAAGATTATCGTGAATCTCTCCGCCGTGAAATTGTACGTGTTTGGCGAGAGCGGGTTTTTGAACATATCAATGTTTTACAGCCTTACGATGATGAAGAACTTGAACGAGTGTGTCAAAAACAAAAATCTAACCGTACTACTGCGGCTATTAAAAATCGTCCGGAAACACCTTCAAATGATCCAGTGTTAATCCCTTATGGCTCGACACTTCTATCGGTTGTTATAACCGAATATTGCATAGCATATCTTCAGATTGGCGATGGGGATATTTATTGTATTAATCGGGATGGCAAAATTAGCCGCCCAATCAGCAAAGATCCAAATCTGATCGGCAATGAGACAACATCTCTATGTTCGGTAGAAGCCTGGTCGGATCTAGAGATAAAAATTGTTCCCATTGATGAACAATCACCCCCACCGATGATGATTATGCTCTCATCAGATGGTTATGCAAATTCGTATCCTGATGATACTGCTTTTCAAAAGGTAGTCTGTGATTATTTTAAGAAAATTTATTCCTACAAAGACGGTGTAATTGATGGAATCACAGATATTGGTCAAAATTTACCTCATTGGTTGGATGAGGCATCTGAAGGTGGATCTGGTGATGACATATCGCTTGTTTTGGTAGGTAATGTTGACTATCTGAAATGATGACAAATGTCAGATTGGTCAGAAATCTGTTCAGCTAAAAGTCATTAACTGGAAAGGTTCAGCAAATAGGTACCCCTAAAGGATAAAGTTCGACGTTTATTGCACCTTGGATGGAGCATAATGGAATTGACACCCGAAGAACAGGAACGAAAACAAGCTATCGAACGATTCTTGGAAGGGGAACGCGCGGTCGACATTTGTCGTTGATATAATACATCAAATTCTTTGCGATATTACATGATTGACAGGACACTACCCATGCGAATCCTTTTTCCGGTTGCCGATTTCTTTTTTACCGTCAAAAGAAGAGCCTGAACAGAACGGTATCCAAAATTTTTATGCTCCTGTATGCGTGAGGCATGCGGGTGCTTCATGGTCGTTTTCATATACACTTCAGGTGTGCTCTGTCATTTTCATTGGCATAACAGACTCCACATTCGGAGAATAGCCCATGAAAAAAATTCTGCACGGGATTGCAGGGAGTGTCAAATGACTTCTATAATCCGCTGTTTTTCCCTGTCAGACAATCTTTTATTAACAACATATTGAACGATGACACCTGCCACCGCAGATAGTAATCCGATGATGGTGGAGGATGTAATATAACTACCCGCTGTGCTCGTTGCAAGAAGAAATTCCGGCACTCCACTGATGGAGAGGATGTAAACGCTGGCTCCATAGAGAATAAGCCCGACAGCGGTGACAAAAAAGGGAAATACAATTACCTTTCCAAGTCTCTCACGCTCATTTAAGTATACATCAATAATCACACCAACTGAAGTCACGAGTCCTGCAATAATAAACCAGACGATGGCGCCGTAGATGAACGTCATCAGGTACAGGAGGGCGCCCAGGCTCGCATCGGACGAGTAATACTTAAGCACAGTGATAAAGCCCATAGTAAACCCGATAACAACAAGAAGGATAGTGATTGTATAGGTGATGAATGAAAACCTGCCGCGGGACAGAGACACACGCAGTGCATCGAGAATACCGTGGAAAATCTCATCAAATCCGAACCCTTTGTACAGGAGATACATTCCGATTACACCAACGACAATAATTGTCGCGGTTCCCGGGTACCCCAGCAGGAATGCACTTGCATACAACAGCATCGCAAGTCCGAGTGGCACAAATACCATGCGTGAGATCTTCGGGTCGTCCAATAATTTTTTGAGGATATAGTAGGTACCCTCAAGATTGGGCATCTGGTTAACAATCACACGCCGGATGCTCGACACGGGAAGTCTGGACTGAATAATGGGGATGACATATTCATCTTCTGCACCGTCTGAGACGAGGATACAGCTGGTTGGCTGGGTCTCTTTTGTCACCTGGTCAAGGTTTTTTGCGATCCTTCGGTCACCTTCAATCATATGCAGGTGATTGCCGGCAACAACAGCGATCACCGCATCTTCACCTTTTGCGATCAGTTCATCGTAGATCTTGATCGCTTGAAAGATTGCATTAACATCTGAGTCTTCGGGATCAGCCAAGGCTAACGTAATTGCTGCGTTCAGGCATGCTGCCCGCCCGACGACCGGGCTTTCGACTTTTGCCTTCCACCCGATATCATCGTCCCGGTCTACACTCAGGACAAGTGTCCGACTCACGATCATTCGTATAGATAAACTCGCAGTAAATCTATTAATTTATTGCCCACAGTTAAAAAAAAGATTGTACTTCTGGAATCAGATAAGTTTTGAACGCTGGAGGAGCAGGATATCGTCAGTAGTAAGTTTTTCACCGGCACGGAAATTCTTAAAGAGGTGCTCTGCTTCCTGCCGTACTGCCTTTTGCTCTTTTGTTACCTTGACCTTCTTTGTCTTCTTTCGCAGACCAGAGATCACCTTATCGTAGTCGCGCAGTTCCTTCTGGCACGCGATGAAGAACTTGTGCTCGGAATCTGCCGATTCCTGCGCTTCAACAAAACTCTTGTGCGCTGCGTCAGCAGCTTCACGGGACTTGTCGGCTTTTCGGTATGATTCAACCATCAGATCATGATGTTTCTGGGCGCGTTCGGCGACTTCGGTCACCTTTGCATGAAGATCAGATGCCGATTTTCGAAAATCCCGGGCAGATGTGATCTTTGTCCGCATCTCCTTGTTCTGCTCGAACTCCGCCTCCTGCTCTTTAACCTGACCCTTCATCTGCTTGATCTTTTCGATGAGTTCGCGTTCCTTGTCAGTTGTAAAGACTTCGGTCTGCTGGCGGTACTCCATGTAATCGATCTGTTTCTGGAGTTCTTTTATCCCCCGGTTCTTCAGCGTCCCGTGCTCTTTTTTAAACCCTTCGATGTCTTCGAAAAGAACATTTGCCTGATCGTTTAACTCGTTGCGCTGTGCTTTTAAGTCAAGGACTTCCTGGTTGGATTTGTCCCGGAGATCCTTGTTCTTCTGTGCCTCTTCGACAAACTCACGAGTCTGGTTATTGAGGGTATTACGCTCGCGTGCTGATTTGCTTGCGGCGGCATTAAGTTCATTTCTGCGATTTTTATGCTGTTCAGACTCGGCGAGAATCTTCTTTCTTTTTTCCATCAGGTCATTCAACATGCGTTACCACTCCTCATCTCATTCCCTGCAGGGAAACGCGAGCACAGTCTAAGAAACAAAAATATTCCAGAGAGCGTTCGAGTTAACTCTCCGGGGTCTATTACTTGACAGCTCTGCATGCAGGATGCAGGGCGAAAAACATCAGAAAAGGATATTAGCGTAGAATTCAGGTAAGACTTCAATGTGAAGTCTTTGTTCGACACACGGTTCATGATGTTCAACTCCCGATACAAGGTGTCACCATAGTAAGTAGTGTCACCCACATTCTCCCTGCGAAGGTTCGATCGAATGTACTATATTTTAAAGGTGTGGCGCCTTATTAAGCATTCCGTCAATTTTCCGGGGAAGAACCGGTCGTTATGTAAGGGTAAATATCAAAACAAAAGTCATTGCACTACTCAAAACCCATTTAGCGGTAAAATTGTACACTACACACATTAGATATCCTTTCAAATTCCAGAATTATTTTCAAATCCACGACGTGAAGTTAATCTCGCAAATCCTTTGTCGTGATTATATAGAACAGAGGCAATGTAGTGTGTATTTAGACACTATAAGTGAAAGTAGTTTCCTCTGCGATTCGCACTCTAAATTTGAAAATAAGCAAATTTTGTAAAGATCAAAAAACATCCTCTCGCTTGTAGTGTGTACGATCTCCTCTAAATGGGTCAAAAAGGATGTTGGTCTTAAATTAACCAACAATTCCCAGAATCATTCGGGAGAATGCTTTTTGGAACGTTTCTCTTTGGATGTGTGTGGCAACGATTAATTCATCCAGTCAACAACTCCGCCACCGCTGGTTTGATCCCTGGTCGTCCTTCGGGCTTGGGGCATCTCAACCGGTTTGGGGTTTGAACGCTTGTTGTCGATGTCTGAGATCATCGTTTTATATGACTGGCGCGTGCCCAGGATCTGCGCGCTCTTGACACCGGTCATGATGGCGAGTACACGGATTTTTCCTTCCATGTCCCCTCTCACACGGGCGCCCCAGATGACATCTGCATGGGGGTCAAGTTCGTACGTAAGTGAGGTGGCTACTTCTTCTGCATCCTGCAGCGTGAGATCAGTGCCGCCGGTGATGTGAATAAGACTTCCCGTTGCGCCGCGGTAGTCGATATCCAGCATCGGGTTGGACAGGCACTCGCGGACAACACTTTCTGCCTTGTTTTGCTGCTTCGACTCACCAACGAGCATGACGGCGACTCCACCCTTGGACATGATCGCACGGACATCGGCGTAGTCGATGTTGATGAGGGACGGTTCGGTTATGGTCTCGGAAATTCCCTTGACGGTCTCACCGATCAGCTGATCCATGACCGAGAATGCCTGCCCCAGCGGGAGGTTCGGAACAAAGTTCTTCAACCGGTTGTTATCAAGGACGATAACAGAATCTGCAGCCGCGGCGAGCGCCTCAAGACCTTCTTCGGCGCGGATAAGCCGGGCTTTTTCAACCTGGAACGGATAACTGACCATCCCGACGACAATTGCACCTTGCTCTTTTGCAATCTGTGCGACAACCGGGGCAGCACCGGTACCAGTACCACCACCCATACCTGCCGTGATAAATACGAGGTCTGCAGATTCGAGCAATGCTTCAAGTGTCGGGCGAGCCATTTCCGCTGCACGTTTCCCGACATCCGGATACCCGCCTGCACCAAGACCCTTGGTTAAGGATTTTCCGATAAGGACACGTTTGTCTGCCTGGATCATGTCCAGGTGCTGCTTATCGGTGTTGATCGCAATCGTTTCGGCACCAGAAACGCCCATGTGATGGACACGATTCACGGTGTTGTTTCCTGCCCCGCCGCAACCAATGATGACAATTCTCGGTTGACCAACAAAGTCATCTTCAATTGCATTTGCGCCGGGCTTGTTGATCTCTTTTTCAAGTTCGGCGTTTTTCAACGCATCATTAATTATACTCTGCATTTCTACCCTCTCATACCTTGAATGAAACCTGGTCGTTATCCTTCAAGACACGGCTAGCACGTTTTTCAACAAGCTCACGAACCGATGCCCGTACAGCTTCGGAGACATTGGGATATTCTCCTGCATCCACCATCTGCTGGAGGACGCTAATCTGCCGTTCTGGCAACCGTAGCGTGATTCTTTGCATCATCGTTTCTTCCATTTCTGACATATGTCAGCCAATTGTCTTGTATATGTCAGACAAAGAGAACTCTTATGTCTGACTTAACCAGATAACCCAAAATGAAACACCAATCTATAAATACCTTCTTCTTTGATTCCGGACATGATCTCAAAACGAATTTATCAGTTCCCAGCACAGTATTTGATAAAATACGGGATTTGGCATGGCTTTTGATTTTCCAAAACGTGTGGTGCATGGGGGTACCGGAAAGCGGCAGCATGAAAAAACGAAAAAAATGGTGCTGGATTTCAGCGCGAGTGTGAATCCATATCCTCCACAGTTTGAATGGGAATGCAATCCTGCCTGCCTGTCATATTATCCTGATAATAATTATTCACGGCTAAAAGAGTGCATAGCAAAAACGTTTCACCGTGAAATTGATGAAATATGTGTCGGGAATGGATCGATTGAACTTATCCGGGTGTTCTCGTCCGTAATGCTTTCCGAAAATAAGCGGTACTCTGTCGAAACGCCCACGTTCAGCGAGTATGAACTTTCGGCACACCTTGCGGGTGCCTCCCCTGCTAATTCCATGGGTGATAATGATGTTTCATTTATCTGCAATCCAAACAACCCTGACGGCACCCTTCGTACCCGGGATGAAATGCTCACGATTTTAAAAAAGACATCTCAATCGGGAGGGATACTGTTTGCCGATGAGGCGTTCATTGAACTTTCTGACCCTCGTCAGAGTCTTGTTGATATCATGGATGAACATCTTTTTGTCCTTCGATCACTCACCAAGAGTTTCGCGGTTCCCGGAATCCGGTTTGGCTATGGGTTTGGAGATCCGGCGCTCGTTGAAAAAATTGAAGTAGCCCGTCCACCCTGGAGTGTAAACGCATATGCCGAGGCATTTGCATTGAAGGCATTCCGACACATGGATGCACTTTCTAAATCCAGGGCTTTCATAAAAAAAGAGCGTACGTGGCTCTCTATGCACCTGAACGCAATTGGGCTCTTCTGCCACCCATCATCGGTAAATTATCTGCTTGTGGAGACAGGGAAACTGGCAACTCCCCTCTGCGAACGGCTTGAAGCACACGGTATTCTTGTCCGGGACTGCACGTCATTCGGGTTACCCACCTGCATTCGGGTTGCAGTAAGGACCCGGGAAGAGAACACCATTCTCGTGGAGACGTTCACTTCATGCGTGTGCTGATTATGGCGGGGGGTGCGGGAAGCCGTCTCAATCTTGGCGAAAAGCCCCTCGTCTCCTGCTGCGGGCGCCCGATGATCTCGTATGTCGTTGATGCGTTTATTTATGCCGGGCACGAACCTGTGGTTGCCGTTACCTCCCGGACACCCATGACGCACAACTGGTGCAGGGCAAATGACATTGCATCCTGCAGCGCAAAGGGAAACGGGTACATAGAAGATATGGTGGAAGTCGTAACTGCACTTGAGGAAACCTGTCCGCTCTTTGTCAGTGTTTCAGACCTCCCCTGCATCACTCCCGCAATCGTAAAAACAATAGAAGACAATTATGTCCATTCCGGAAAAGATGCCTGTTCAACATGGGTTCCTGCATCGCTTGTGGCGAGCGGTTCCGGACAGGATTTTTACCGCCAGGAGATAACCGGCATCAACGCATGCCCTGTTGGGGTGAATATCCTGCGGGGGGACCGGATTAAAGAACCGCAGGATGAACTGCAACTGCTTCTTATTGATCCCCGGCTTGCGGTGAATGTAAATACCCGGGCTGATCTTGCGGTGGCTGACAGACTTCTCACAAAAGATAAGTATCGA
>Ga0208495_1000407_pt1 | contig 15216 bp, 11 predicted proteins | sample CryBogmetaGMA14M_FD_184551 | JGI IMG/M metagenome (GOLD analysis project Ga0208495, IMG submission 184551) | Freshwater microbial communities from Crystal Bog, Wisconsin, USA - MA14M (SPAdes) | ecosystem: Environmental > Aquatic > Freshwater > Lake | place: Crystal Bog, Wisconsin, USA...
CTCCCAAGACACTGCGTTCAGGGACATCGCCGATCTCGTCCGAAGCGATATTTTGACCAAGGACGCCGCGGGCGGACGCAGCACAAGCTATTCGCTCACAGAGTTTGATTGAAACGAGCTGATTGACCAGGCACCCGTTACTAATTGTTTAGTAATTTTCTCAATTACAAGTCTTGGGTGTTCGAATTTGTGCCTCCAGGATTATCTTTCCTATGGTTGTAAACATTTTGTTGGACATAATAATAATTTAACCCTAGAGTTCGACTATAAAGCCTGCTTTCGTCTATCCGTTTTCAAGATCGGCCACTTCGAGTTCAAAGCCATTTTTTCCAAGGGATGGGTGATTGAGCTACTCGAGCCGAGCGCTTGCACAGCGGCTTAAACGCAACCTATAAGGAGACCAATCATGAGTCAATCTGAAGTTCAACGTTTTGCAACTGCGGTGCGTACAGACAAGGCATTGCAGGAGGAAATCAAGAACGCTGCTGTCAGCAATGAAGCCATTGTGGAATTCGCTAGGAGCAAGGGCTACGACATCAGCCTCGATGAGATGATTGACCACATTGAGGCGAAGAAGGCTACTTTGAGCAAGGAAGACCTCGAAAAAGTGGTTGGTGGAAAGTCCTCAGCCCAACATACGCAGGTAAGAGCGCAGTATCTGGTTTTTTCAGTACAGGAAGCAACCGTTTTCACAACAACGACAACGATGGTGGAAGCAGAAGTGGTTATAGTTGCGACATAAGTGTTCATGCCAGGACCTAAAATGTAATCAGCGTTTCTGGGGACGTGAATTGTCGAATCATAAAACAGTCTCACTGTTTGTAACGACGTTTTGCTGCGCCTCAGCATGAACGGCTGGACTATTAACCAACTAACATTATTAATATTAATTGACAGGGACTTTATATGAGGTTTTTTATGGATCAAAGAATTGATTTTATGTGATTCAAGCCCAACCTACCTTCAAGAAAAGGTTGACGATATGAGTCATGAGACTATTTCGTCTGTAGAATACGGTAAGTCAATAACAGAGCGACGGGCTGCCGAGGATTTACGTTCTATCGCCCATGTGAAACGATTCCTGGAACTTATGACAGGCGACAGCAAGTTCAGGGAAAAAATCAAGGCAAATCCCTCAAGTGCAAACCATGTGGCCAAGAAAAGAGGAATTGACATTGATTTGAGCAAATTCAGCGGTAAATTCCAACCCAACGGCTCCATGGCGGAGAAAGGTTCAGATTCCCAGGAATACCCATTGGCGGTCCTGTGGAAAGACTGGATTAAAGACTGGTTGACCTTTGTAAAATTAATCAGGGAGGATGGCTATTCACATACTGCTGATCCGCGGTTCAACGGGTGGCGGAAACGCCAGGTCGAGCGTGTCAACATTGAATTTGGGACATCGCGAGCCGATTCAATTACTCATCCAATATTCTCATTTGAACTCTCAAAAGGGTGTTCGGTCGGCTGTTGGTTTTGCGCACTAGGAGCAGAATCCTTCAAGGGACATTACGAGCGTACCCCAAAAAATGTCCTGCTTTGGCGTAATATCTTGAGCACGGCGGTAGATTTGTTTGGCTCTGCCGCTCAGGACAGCGCTTGCTACTGGGCTACTGAACCCTTTGATAATCCCAACTATTTGGATTTTATTCAAGATTATTGCGAGATTGTCGGATTGGTGCCACAAACCACCTCGGCAGCTCCAACGAGGGACCTGATCTGGACCCGCAGATTGATGGAGATGCATAAATTATATCCTTCAGTGCCATCAAGATTTTCAATCGTTAATTCAAGGATCCTGCGAGACCTACATGCAAACTTTTCGCCTGAAGAACTTCTCTGCTACGAATTAATAATGCAGCTCGAGGGTTCCAGTTATGGGAAGGTGAGGGCGGGCAAGACACTGAAGAAGGTCAAGTCTGAAAATACCACTCACAATGGCTTGCATGTTGATGAGGGATCGAGTTCAATAGCCTGCCTATCGGGTTATATCGTAAACATGATGGATGGAACAATACAACTTGTCAGCCCAAGCCTGGCCAATGAGCGTTGGCCGTTGGGTTATCGCATACATGCATCCGGGACCTTCACCAATGCCCAAGACTTTGGTGATTTCATAGAACGGTCGATATCGGAGCACATGCCGGCTGGTCTTCCGCCTGATCAGGCAGTGTCGTATCGGGATGGTCTGGTTTATCAGCCTTGTGAAAACGGTTTTCTTCTCTCCTCAGATTTTGCAGCCCAATCATTTACAGGGTCAGGTTTTGTCAGTCAACTCGGTGAAATGATAGCTCAGGCCAATTATCAACCTGCTCAAATTATTGGGACTCTTGTGGACGAGGGAGCTGATATATTTGGAGTGAGAGGCACTCTCGAGGACCTTTTTAATAAAGGATTTCTGGAGGACCTGCCGATATAACAGCTCACCAGTCTGGACCACGATGTTGTTCGGAATAACCAGGAGGCATACATTATAGATATCGTTCTATTGAAGCCGATCGAGATGTTGTCGAACAACTTTCGGCCATTTCAAGTAGTCTGGTTTTAATTTGTTTTGTATGATGGACTAATATCAAAGGAGAACAGTCATGAGTAAGTCAGAAATGGATCGTTTGGCAAATGCGGTACGCGCTGACAAGGGACTGCAGGAGGAAGTCAAGAAGGCTGCCACCAGCAACGAAGCTCTTGTGGCATTTGCCAAAAGCAAGGGCTATGATGTCAATCTCAATGAGATGATCGCCTACATTGAGCAGAGAAAGGCCACACTAAGCGAAGAGGACCTCGATAAAGTGGCTGGTGGCAAGAAAAAAAGCACAACGAACGTCCAAACCAATGTGGAAGTGCAAGCGGAAGTCACTGTCCAGGTGGTTCAAACGCAAACCGCCGCGACTACTACGACTGCCGCTGCAGAAGCTGAATGTGTCATAGTGGCGACATGATGACCTTCACTCTGACTAAGAACTGATCAGTCACAAAGAGCAGTTCTTAGTTTTATCGCAGTTATTAAGATTTCGATGGATGTGGACTGGATGTTTCCTGATTGCTTTAGAAGCAGCCGGTTTACGAGTGATATTCCCTGTCGCTTCCATACCCGAAAACATATCAGGCCAAGCAATTAATATGAATCCCCAGATTATATCAGCGGCTGAATTTTATGGAACTATGATCCCGCGTCGCACAGCCGAGGACTTAAACTCTATAGCGCATTTGAAACGTTTCCTTGAACTCATAACGGGTGACTCGAAGTTCAGGAAACAAATCAATGCAAATCCGACCAGTGCCAACTCTTTGGCTAAAAAAAGAGGAATTGATGTTGATTTAAGCAAATTCAGCAGCAAGTTCGAGGCGGAAGCCCCTGTGTCAGAAAGCAAAACAGAGTCCCCGGAATTGCCACTGGCAGTGTTGTGGAAAGACTGGATTGCTGACTTGTTCACCTTTCGTAGATTAATCAGGGAGGACGGTTATTCAAATACCGCTGATCAGAGATTCAATGAATGGAGGAAGCGTCAGGAGGAGCGAGTCAAGATCGAATTTGGTGCGAACAAAGCAGATGCCATTACTCATCCGATCTTTTCTTTCGAACTCTCAAAAGGCTGTTCGGTGGGTTGCTGGTTTTGCGGTTTCAGCGCAGAATCCTTCAGGGGACATTACCAGAGGACTCCGAAGAATGTACTGCTTTGGCGCAGCATCCTTGGCACGGCAGTTGAGTTGTTCGGTCCTGCGGCGCAAACGGGTTTTTGCTACGGAGCCACTGAACCCTTTGACAATCCGAACTATTTGGATTTTCTTGAAGATTACCTTGAGATTGTGGGAGTACTGCCTCAGACGACCTCTGCAACTCCCATGAGGGACTTGGTCTGGACGCGGCGACTGATGCAAATGCAAAAACTACCCCCTGCATTGCCGTCCAGATTTTCCATTATAAGTCCAAGAACTCTCAAAGAGCTTCACGCGACCTTCTCTCCTGAGGAACTTTTGCGTTATGAACTCCTCATGCAGCTCAGGGGTTCGAGTTATGGAAAGGCCCGAGCAGGAAAAACGCTGAAGAAGGTCAACGCAGAAGGAGAGTCGAACGCAGGCTTGCAAGTGAATTCAGACGAAAGTTCTATCGCTTGTGTTTCCGGTTTTCTCGTCAATATGGTGGATCGAACGATATACCTGGTGAGTCCATGTCAAGCCTCGGATCGGTGGCCTCTTGGTTATCGTGTACATGCTTCCGGGACGTTCGCCGGCGCGAAAGACTTTGGTGACTTTATAGAAAGGTCGATATCAGAGCGTATGCCCCTGGAACTCCCATCTGATCTGCCGGTCTCCTACCGGGAGGCCTTGACCTATGAACAGCGGGAAGATGGCTTCGACCTTTTTTCCGACTATTCAGTTCACTCATTCACGGGGCCTGATCATATTCGGCGCCTCGGAGATATGATCGCTGAGGGCAAGCATCAACCGGCAGATATCGTTGGTGTTCTTGTAGACATTGGAGCAGACATTTTTGGGATTATGGGCACTCTTACGGATCTTTATCGCAAGGGGTTTCTAGAAGACATGCCGGGAGGAACCGGAGCGGATCAGGTCGTTGATGTATAGGACGGCAAACGGCCTGGATTTCTCGAGAGACAAGATCACCGGGCAATGCCCTCTCCTTTGAATTCCATAAGAAGTGGCACGGATCGTGGACATAACCCTCGTCAACATGCCCTATGCGCCAGTCCGGATTCCATCTCTGGCGCTCGGAATACTGCAAGCGGTTCTTGAGCGGGACGGTTTTGCCGTCTCAAGTAATTACGCCAACATTGGTTTTGCCAAAGAAATCGGAGTAAGAGAGTATTCTCAACTGTGGTTACTGCTCAGGTCTGACAATGCAATAGCCGAATGGACATTTGCGCACATTGCTTTTCCGGAAAAACAGAGCAACGAAGAAGAATTCATTGCCCTGCTAGAAGAGCGTAACAGCAAGTTTCTCGATTTGTCTTTCCCGGCGGAAAGATTGCGACGGGCCCGTGAAGTTGCATCGAAATTCATTGACCATCTTACCGACAGTGTTCTTGACGCCTGTCCTCGTGTGGTGGGTTGCACGTCCACTTTCTTTCAGCACGTGCCGTCTCTTGCGTTGCTTAGGAGAATCAGAGAACGCGATCCCGACGTGGTGAGCATCATGGGAGGGGCCAATTGCGAAGCATCGATGGGGCTGACCACGCATAAATTGTTCCCATGGGTAGACTACGTGGTGTCCGGAGAGGCCGAGGGACTCATCTCGGGCTTGTGTCGCAACATCTTGAGCAAAGGGCGAAACGTTGTCCAATCCGATCTTCCTTCAGGAGTCTTTGGGCCTATTAACAGGCTTGTCGGCTATCCAAAGAGTTCCGACTCCTCTGGGGATGGGGTCCCGCGAGCTGTCATCCAGTGCCTCGATGATCAGCCCGTTCCAAATTATGACGATTACTTCAAAACCCTTGACGAAACACCAACTGTTAAGTCAGTTATCAAACCTGGATTACTCGTCGAGGCCTCGCGCGGCTGTTGGTGGAAACAAAAAGGAGGTTGCCTGTTTTGCGGCCTCAATGGGTCAGGGAAAATATACAGGCCTAAACCCGCTTTTGCTGTTTTGAATGAACTGAAGACCCTTCAGGATCGATATAAGGTTTCCCGATTCGAGATGGTGGACAATGTGTTGGGCCTCCCATTCCTGAAGTCCCTGCTTCCGGAAATCACTAAGCTGGGGGCTCCTTATGATCTTTTTTTTGAGATCAGGGCTTCCCTGAAGCGTTCCCATATAGAAGATTTAAGGAAAGCGGGCGTTATTTGGGTCCAGCCGGGTATCGAAAGCCTTCACACTCAGACTCTCAAACTCATTAACAAAGGCTCCGAGTGCTGGCAAAACATCCAAATTCTCAAATGGCTGGCCCAGTTTGGCATTCGGTGCAGTTGGATCCTCATGTATGGTTTTCCCGGCGAAGAAGATATCTGGTACGAGGAGATGGCTTCATATCTGCCGTGGCTCACCCATCTGGAAGCTCCTCGTGGAATGACTCGGGTGAGGTTCGTACGCTTCAGTTCGTACCATTCACACCCGGAAGAGTACGGTATTACTCTAACCCCTGCAAAGCCGTTTTCACTCACTTATCCTTTGGAAGAGCGCCAATTGGCGGACCTCGTATACGTCTTTGATGAAGAGAGCCAACTCAGGGACATGAAGGCGCCGATCCTTTCTCAACTCCTTCTACGGCCTGGGCTGTCAATGGTTAAGCGAGTCCAGGAGGAATGGGTTCGGGCTCACGCTGTTGAGCCGACTCCTTCGCTCGTGATGAAGGTTAATAAAGACAGCTTAACCATAATGGATTCGCGATCAATCGCAAAGCAATCGGAAATACTATTGCACGGCATGGAGAGAGACATTTACCTTCAGTGCGATGAAGCGCCACTAGAGGAAGAACTGATGGATCAATTTGAGCGTCAGGGTTACAGCCGTCAGCAGATCCTCGAAACCTTGAAAAACTTGGAGGATATGAGGATCATGCTCCACATAGATGGAAGGTATGTATCGCTGGCGCTTAGAGACCCTGTGACGCCTAAACGACCATTTGAAGATTTTCCCGGCGGCTACCTGGTGCAAGGGAATTCAGTTTCCTGCGCCAGTGAGAATACTCCACAAAACAGTTGAGAGTTGACATGATGATTCCACGAGCGCTGTTCAAACGCATACTGGTCGGTAATTTCAAAATTCAGGTGCGCTATGGAGCATTATTATGGATTTCTGTTTAGTAACTTTGCCGTATGCGCGAATTGAACTCTCCTCTGTCGCATTGGGGTTACTTCAGGCCACCCTTAACAGGGCGGGCTTCAAGGCGAAAAGCGTTTATGGAAATATTCTTTTCGCAGAAAGAATAGGATCGCTGGCATACACGAGGGTCGCATACTTTAGACCAAGACTGGCCATTGCCGACTGGACATTCTCACAAATTGCGTTTCCTGACTTTGCTCCAGACCAGAGTGAATACTTGAATCTTATAATGACTATGAACGAGGTTTACGCTCCGCTGGATCGGACTGAACTGGAGGATTTGTTATGGACGGTTCGAAAGGAAGCCGATGCTTTTATAAATGAACTTGCGGCTGATATTCTTGAATCCAAACCGGCTATCGTTGGGTGTTCATCAACCTTTTGCCAGCACGTGCCTTCTTTGGCCCTGCTAAGGCGGATTCGAGAATTGAATCCTGAAGTCGTAACCATGATTGGAGGAGCTAATTGCGAGACCATAATGGGCAAGTCAACTCACGAGCTTTTTTCGTGGGTGGACTATGTTGTGTCCGGAGAGGCCGATGGGTTGATAGCACCCCTTACCGGAATGATACTGGATAAGGGGAAGGAAGTTCCTCCGGATGAACTCCCTGTAGGTGTGTTCGGGCCGGTTCACAGGCATGTCGGTTATCCAGGAGTTCATGGGGCCAAGCTTAAGGACTCTCCTCGCGCCATGACGATTTCTCTGGATGATTATCCTGTCCCTGATTACGATGATTTTATAAAAACCATTAAATCTATGCCTAATATGGGAGACCTGATTATTCCAGGAATGACAGTGGAATCTTCACGGGGATGTTGGTGGGGTCAACGAAAAGGCTGCACTTTCTGCGGATTTAATGGGAAAGGCATGAAATTCCGTTCGAAGAGTCCGGAAAAATTTGTAGACGAGCTTGCCACACTATATAGTCGTTACGGAATAAATGGCATTGAAGCCGTAGACAATATACTTGACATGAACTACCTCAAGACAGCGCTCCCGATGATCAAGGCCGTTGGCAGTCCTTACAGGCTGTATTACGAGATCAAGTCAAACTTGCAGCGTCGCCATGTGAAAATTTTGAGAGAGGCCGGGGTAATATGGGTACAGACCGGTATTGAAAGCCTTAATAGCAATATCCTTGATTTGATGAACAAGGGATGCAAGGCATGGCAAAATATTCAGCTTCTGAAATGGCTTCGTGAATTCGGAGTCCGCGTACATTGGAATATGCTTTTTGACTTTCCGGGGGATCAGGATGACTGGTACCTGGAAATGGCGGATATGCTCCCTCTATTAAGTCATTTACAACCTCCAATCAAGATGGTTCCCCTGGAATTTTGCCGTTACAGCGTATATCATGAAAATCAAAACCTCTTCGGGTTGAAACTTAGAGCTTCTTCCCCATTTAAGTACGTTTATCCAATCAAAGAAGAGGAGCTTGATGACCTGGTTTATTTCTTTGAGGACGAAGAGCGGGTAAGGAATGAGCGAAATCCAATCGTTGCTTTTCTGACCGAACGACAGGCTTTCAAAATTCTCAGAGGGCGTTTCAATGCCTGGCGAAAGCTTTTCTGGCAAGAAAACGCAATACTATCGATGACATTAACAGACGATGAGGTAATTATTAAGGATACCCGGCCGGTGGCTGTTGATTCGTCGTATAGATTGAAGGGGCTGAAAAGAGACGTCTATCTCGCAGCGGATGGGGCGCCTGCCAAAGAGAATCTCATCAGCGAATTTACTACCGGCGCAGTCTCAAGTAGCGAAGTGGAAGCAATTTGTGAGGAATTTCTGATAAATAAGATCGCCATGGAAATTGACGGGCGATTTTTGGCGCTTGCTGTCCGGGAGCCAATACCAGACCTACCGTCAGTGCTGGAATATCCTGGTGGAGTAGTTCTTCCAGACCGAAATGCTCATCTGTACAAACAAGCATTAGGATGACTTTTAGCCCAAGTACAATCCATTTCGACGAGGCTTTAGAACTTGAGAGCGGGAGGGTTCTTGAAGGTTATGATATTGCACATGAAACTTACGGATCGCTGAATAGTAATAAGGACAACGCTGTACTGATCTGTCATGGCCTCACTGCGGATGCCCACGTAGCCGAGGGGCATGTCCTTTCAAACCCAAAAAAGGGATGGTGGGAAGCTGCGGTCGGATCAGGTAAACCTTTCGATACAGACAAATATTTTATCATATGCTCAAATGTCCTGGGTGGCTGCGGAGGCAGCACAGGCCCATCTTCAATAGACATACCTCGCAACGCTCCGTATGGTTTGAAATTTCCAGTGGTCACCGTAAGTGACATGGTTAATGCTCAAGCTCGCCTGGCTGATGTCCTGGGTGTCAATGCCTTCCACACCATCGCCGGCGGTTGTTTTGGCGGCTTTCAGGCGCTTCAATGGATGCGGAGCTACCCAAAACGACTTGGCAATGCAATCGTAATAAGCGCTACACCTCGAACCACCACCCACAATTTAGGTTTATGGGAAGTTATTCGTCAGGCGATCATTCGGGACCCGGACTTTAATGGTGGGGACTATTACGGCAAAAAAATGCCGGCGTCCGGAATGGGTTTGGCACAGATGTTTGGAATTATGATCTGGATGGATCGCGAGGTTATGAGTGACCGATTCGGTTTGAAGTTCAGTAATGATGGAGGCCCTTCCTACACCCTAGAGCCGGAATTTGAATTTCAGGCTTTTATCCACAAGGTTGGTAAAAACGCAATAGCTCGTTTTGATCCTAACTCCCTCATCTATCTCACAAAGGCCATGGATTATTTCGATCTAAAGAGAGGAAGGGAGAATCTGGACGAAGTTTTCTCTGACGTCCGATGCCGGACCCTGTTGATAAGCTACCGAACGGATTGGCGTTACCCGCCGGAGCAAATGGAAGAAATCAGCGTCGCTCTCTCAAATCATGAACAGCCTAACGAATTGCACGTTCTGGACAGCAATTTCGGCCACGGGGCTTTTATCTATGATTCCGAAGGCGCCTTGGAACTCATCCGTCGTTTCATGATATCTTCGGAATGAAATGACTTAGAGTGAGAATGGGGCGACCGCCCAGCTTGCCTCCAAGCTCTTGGTACGCAAGGTGACGGTAACCGGCACAGTCAGCAACTCGTGTAAACACTTCGCTTTCGACCAGATATTGATTCGAATATCCGTGGGTAGCATCCAGGCACGTAACAATATTTTGTCCCACGTGAGATGCGACCAGTTCTGGTGCTACCGTATGCGCCTCTATGACAACCATTCCATGTTTTCTTGTAAGCGGTATCCAATCCTCAAATAGCTCTATGAGATTGCATTCCATATCCCGAGGCCTGATGAGTGACCCATCGGGAAGTGCGAAAGGCGCCTTTGACAGCGACTGCCATGCATGTAATCGCTCAACCCGTTCAGGTTTCTTATATTTTCGGTCATGGATGACTGACTTGCTTACATGAAGCGCATTCGTGGGATCGATGCCATTATCTATGAGTCGTTTGGATAAGCCTGACGGGTCGCCAATATCACCAAAGATTGTTTTATTAGGAATTCCAGTCCGTTCTAACGCTGCTTTCGTAAATGCTCTCGCGACCTTGGTGTATTCAGCTCCAACCATAGTCAGAGGATAAGCTTCCAAAAAACGTCCACGAAGTGTTTTATCACGAATCGCACGAAATAACTCAACCAGGAGTGTCCCGTCACCCGATCCGGTGTCCACAACACTCTCAGGTTGTTCGTGTAAAGGCTCTCGGTTAAATATGGGCAGAACGAGATCAAGGAAAGGTTTCTTGCAGTTGCGTTGGAAGATGATACCACTGAAGGTGATATCCAGATCTCGGTCCAAATGAAGTTCAACAGTGGTGGAATCATTGGCCTCATCTTTATGGACGGCCCCGAAAAGAATCTCCGGAACGCTTTCAAATGTAGGCAAGTAGCTGACAGGATAGAAATATTGAGGTGTCAATGCTGCCGCTGCGGCACCTGAGACCGTGAGTGCAAAACCATGGCTGTCGGTTAGTCCCCACCCGTGTTTCTCAAGGACATCAGCCATGAATTTGGCGACCGCAGGCTCGGACGCCAGATTATTAAATGGCAAGAATTTGCCCACGTTAGAAGCAAGAAAATCTAGGGCTCCGCTTATATACAATTCCTTCATGATTACTGCAACGAGCGCTCCGTAGAGGTGTAGAGCCACGCGTTCATGAAGAGGTGATCCCTCCACGTCGTTGGGAAGTCTTGGAAAAAACAATTTTGAGGGATGAAATCCGTTACGGGCTCGAATCAGGTTTGGCAAGTCAGACGCTATACCCAATAATCGTTGAATCTGATTGTAGTAATCGACCAAAGGAAGCCAGGCTACTCCATCATCGGTAAGTGTAACCTCCTGTCGGCCACAGTCCACGTCACCGGAAAGACGGACAAATCCCTGATGTGCGAGTAGCCTCAAGGCAATGTGAAAATACCCTTTCCGAGCACCCACCTCATCGGCCAGACGGTTCACGTTCCATGGGGAATCAGCCTTCTTGAGGAGATCGAAGACATTGTGACTTGCAAGTGATTGAACCGTGGAGCCTATCGCGATTCCATCAATGTGGTGACACATGGTCTTTCCGACGGACACTTGCAACTTTCCAGCCTCTAATGCTTCAAAAGACAATTGGACCCTAATGACCCTAATGAAATCTTGCTTGTATTAGCATTAATGGTATCATCTAATATGTTGCACAACAACGTGAATGTTAATCAGAAGGTAACGATAAATGGAAACCACACTGACCGACACAAATGCTGAATTCACGTGACCACAATCCACGTCTACCGCTGGAAGGTCATCTTGACCTGACCTCATTGTTCTCACTTGACATGACCAGCACAATGGTCATAAATCGAGCTATACAACCATCAGGATGGTCACGTGAGTCAAGACGACAACAAATTGTTTGATATATTAGCGAAATGGAATTTCTGGGATAAGCCGTCCATCGAGGCCGGTTATCCGAGAACGCTCCATTCACAAATTCTGCCCCATATCGCACCGCCGGAAATCATCGTCATCAAAGGGGTGCGTCGATCGGGGAAATCAACTCTCATGCTGCAACTGATGAATGTCCTTCGCGGCCGGGGCGTTTCGGCTGAGGACATGCTTTACATCAACTTCGAAGAACCCCTGTTTATTGATCAGCCGGGTGTTGAAATTCTGGACAGGCTGTACCGGATCTATCGCGAAAGGATCAATCCGCAGCGATTCCCCTATGTCTTTCTGGATGAAATTCAACAGGTACCCGAATGGGAACGATGGGCAAGGGTCAAGACCGATCTCAGGGAGGCGAAGCTTTTTGTTACGGGCTCAGCGGCTAATCTTATCGGCGCTGAATATTCAACACTCCTTACCGGCAGAAATCTCTCCTTTACCGTCTATCCTCTTAGTTTTACGGAATTTCTTTCATTCAAAGGATGCGAGGAGCCGTTCGATCCCATTTTCCTCGCCAGGAATGAACCGCTGATCCGGAATCTGCTGCGGGAATATCTCCAGTTCGGAGGATTCCCGGAGGTGGTGCTGCGAGAAACCGCCGCCGGAAAAGAAAAACTCCTGAAGCAGTATTTTGAAGACTTGCTTTACCGGGATATTGTATCGCGCTACCGGTTGCGGGATGTCCGTACGCTCAAGAACATTGCCATCTACTGTATGACCAATGTGTCCAACCTTTTTTCATACACCAGGTTGAAGAATGTCCTCTCCGTTCCGCTGGATGTGGTCCGGAATTATACGGGCTATATGGCGGAAACCTACATGATCAGGGAAGTGCCCAAACATTCATTCAAAATAAATGAACAGTTGCGCAATCCCAAGAAAATCTATGTCATGGATAACGGCCTGAGGAATGCCGTGTCCTACCGGTTTTCTGAAGATCTGGGTCGACTGGCGGAGAATGCTGTGTACTGGCGCCTCATCGCTCAGGAAGGAGATATCTTCTATTACAAAAACCGCGGTGAAGTGGATTTTCTTGTGCGAAAGGGGATGCAGATCACGAATCTGATTCAGGTATCGATGATCGGCAAGGAAGAGGAACCTGGTCTGCGGCGGGAACTGGATGCCCTTGCCGATGCGATGCAAGATCTGAAAATTGACGAGGGAATGATCATCACGGAAAGTCGCGAAGGAATTCTTGAGATTCCGCAAGGAAAAATCCGGTTTGTTCCACTATGGAAGTGGTTGATGTCTTGAAGCCCTTTGTCACCGCCGACCGGTGAACCAAAACCCTGGATATTATCGGACGTATGGCTCGAGAAGCGCCTTGCTATGTCATGCGGTTCGATAAAAGCAGGGAGATTGTGGAAGAGATGAGTAGTTTAGTCTATCATCCTTGATCTCAAGTGATATGATGGCATTCATTTTAGAGAAGGGCTAGGGAGGTAAAAATGGCCCCACGTTACACGATCCAGGCAGTCATTCATCCAGGGGACAATTCGGGTTACGTGGCCGAGTGTCTCAGCCTGGCCGTGGTCACCCAGGGTAAGACGCTGGATGAAACGGTGCAGAATCTTCGAGAGGCGATTCAACTTCATTTGGAGGGAGAGGATCTGGAAGAGATGGGGCTGATCTCTCGGGCGCCGATCTTGGTCACGATGGAAATGGAGCCGGTGCATGTCTAAACTGCGCCGTCTCTCAGAAACCGAGGTTCGAAAACTCGTTTCCTTGTAGATAGAGGATGCAAATGGAAAAAGAACCTCAAGCGTACCGGGCGCAGCCCGTTTAGGTTGGATTTTGGTGAACGCTTACGACAAACTTAACAATCCACGTCTCCCCCTGGAAGGTCATCTTGACCTGACCTACCGGTGCAATAACCACTGCCGTCATTGCTGGCTGTGGTTACCTGTGAACGCAAAAGAACAAAAAGAAGAACTCAATTTCGATGAAGTAAAAAGTATCGTTGACGATGCCCGGTCCATGGGTTGCCGCAAATGGAGTATATCCGGTGGTGAGCCCATGCTACGGCCCGATTTCCCGGAAATATTCAACTATATCACCCGTAAGGCCGTCTCGTATACTCTCAACACCAACGGGACCCTCATCACCCAGGAAATAGCCACGATCCTGAAGCGCAAGGGGACAAAAATGGTCGCCCTCTATGGCGCGACAAAAGAAACGTATGACCATGTCACCCGCCGTCCAGGGGGATTCGAAAAGGTCATGCAAGGTTTTCGTTACCTCAAGGAAGCAGGGGCAGGCTTCATCGTCCAGTTGATCCCCATGCGTGACAACTGGCATGAATGGGACAAGATGCAGGAACTGGCACAGTCTCTGAGCAATCATTGGCGTGTCGGCGCGCCATGGTTGTATCTGTCGGCAAGCGGTGATCCCGAAGTCAATGCGGAGATCAAAAGACAGAGGCTTGACCCGAAAGATGTGGTGGAACTCGATAAACCTGATATGAGCTATGAGCAGAACATGGAGGGGGAAACCGGGCCCCATTCCTGCCAAAGCTGTCAAAATGACTATTTGTTCGCGAGTTGTATAGGGGTGCGTCGGGACTTTCACGTAGATCCCTATGGACAAATGAGTTTCTGCTCTTTTTTGAAAGATCCCGGGTTTCGCTATGACTTGAGGCACGGGAGCTTTGAGGAGTGCTGGGAAAGATTTATCCCGTCATTGGCGACCAAGGTTCAGGGCGGCGCGGAATATAATGAGCATTGCGCTTCCTGTGATAATCGGAAAGACTGTCGCTGGTGTTCAGTCTATGGTTGGCTCGAACACGGGCGTTTTTCCGCACCCGTAGAACATCTGTGTGATGTGGCAAAGGAAAGCCGTCGTTTCAAGGAAGATTGGAAGACCCTTCACCGCCGCTATTTTCAGATTGCCGGTATAACGATCCAGGTGGACAGCGACCTGCCCATAGAAGATCAAACCTTCCACCCGAAGTTTGCAGCCTTCAGCGCTGATGGACCCGGGCCGGACACGGTGACCATACGCCATCACTTCAGTTTGCCCGATCTGAAGGGTACGGACCTTGGTCGGGAGATGTACCGGAAACCTCCCTGGGCCATCTACGTGAAAAACGGCTCGTACATTTATCTCGGCATTTCGCCGCGGGCTGATGACCCGTCACTGCACAGGGCCGTGACCTTCAACAACGACCATTCCAAGGCAAGGATATACAACAATCAGGAGGATGTCTGGCTGAAGGGCGATCTACATTCTCTGACGCTTTTCCCTTCGGACCAGGTCTTGATCGCTCGCCTCCTGGCGGACCGTCAGGGATGTTACTTCCATTCAGCGGCCGCGATCCTTGATGGCGCAGGAATGTTGTTTGTCGGCCACTCAGAGTCCGGCAAGACCACAACGACGCAGTTATTGATGGATGCGGGCGTAGCGGCGGCAAACGGCCATTCGCCCCATCAGGTCGAGATTCTCTGCGACGATCGGAATATTGTCC
>Ga0208495_1000408_pt1 | contig 15177 bp, 14 predicted proteins | sample CryBogmetaGMA14M_FD_184551 | JGI IMG/M metagenome (GOLD analysis project Ga0208495, IMG submission 184551) | Freshwater microbial communities from Crystal Bog, Wisconsin, USA - MA14M (SPAdes) | ecosystem: Environmental > Aquatic > Freshwater > Lake | place: Crystal Bog, Wisconsin, USA...
GTGTAGAACATTAGAGATTTGAATTTTGATATTGTTTAGTGTTTGGTACTTAGAATTTGGTGCTAGCCGTTCCCTTCAGTTCCTTTATCGCCATTGGCAACTCAGGCAGCAGGTCGGAGGCTATCATGCCAGCATCGCCCAGCCTCGTTTTGACCCTCTCCCCCGCCTGGGAATGCAGAAATACACCCAGACTGGCGGCATCGAACAAATTCAATCCTTGTGCCAGCAGCCCGGCGATGACGCCTGCCAGCACATCGCCCGTGCCCGCCGAGGCCAGCCCGACATTAGCGGAGAGATTGATGCGCAGCCTGCCGTCTGGCGCGGCGATAACGGTATTGGCTCCTTTGAGCACGATGGTCTTGTTCCACTCGGCAGCTTTCTGCTGCGCCAGCTCGAAGCGGTTGGTCTGCACTTCCTCGGTAGTCAGGCCGCACAGGCGCGCCATCTCACCGGGGTGCGGAGTAAGCACCATGTCAAACGGGATACGCTTCCACCATCCCTTCATGCTGAATAGGTGGTTGAGTGCATCGGCATCCAGTACAACTTTTTGTGATCCTTGCAACCTGAAGATGGTTTTAAGAGCTAACTCTTTAACCGTGGCCTTCTGCCCCAGCCCGCAACCAATAAGTACCGCGTCATAATCCGCCTCGGCTCCAAGGATGGTTTTGAAAGCATCGGGATAAATTACACCCGTCGATGATTCAGTTAAAGGCAAATAGGTGACTTCGGACAGTTTGGCAGCAATGACCATTTGAAGGCTCTTTGAAGCGGCCAGAGTCACCAGCCCCGCTCCGACCCTCATGGCGCCGCTACACGCCAGGTATGCTGCGCCGATATAATTCGCCGAGCCGGCAAATAACAGCACTTTGCCGAAACTGCCCTTGTGGGCGTAAGGAGATCGGTTAGGCAACGTCTTGCGCGCCCAGCCCGAAGTAATTGTCTCGGACTCGAGACTCTCTGTAAGCTGTCCGGGGATGCCAATATCGGCAACGATAACCTCTCCCGCCCTTTCAGCCCCTATAGGTGAGTAGAGCCCGCGCTTGGGGAGACCGAGAGTAACAGTATAGTCAGCGAAGGGTGTGGCCGGGTCGGCTGTGCCGCTGTCGGCGTTCAGGCCGGACGGCAGGTCCACAGCCAGAATGTTGAGCGCCGGGCGGGGGTTTTTAGTCTCTGACAGACTGAACAACACTCTTTGAAATACCCCTTCGATGGGGCGGCTCTGTCCCGTTCCGAAGATGGCATCTATAACCATGTCAGCCGAGGCGAGAAGATGGAGTAACTGCGATTGATTAGCATCTGCCTCAGAGTTAATAACGGTAATTCCCCGCTCCAGAGCCAATTTAAGATTCTCATCGTCGGCTGGACGCGGAGAGCAGAGGTACACAGATACGTCACAACCCCATTCGCCCATGTAGCGCGCCGCCACCAGCCCGTCACCGCCGTTGTTGCCGGGGCCAACCAGCACCAGCACTTTTCTGCCGGAAACGCCGCCGAGAATGCGCCGCGCTGATTCAGCCACTGCCAGGCCAGCATTCTCCATCAGTTGGGAGGAAGATATACCGATATTTTCAGCTTCGACCTCGATCTGTTTCATTTCCGCTGTGGTTACGATTTTCATATGAAACGAGTTTAACAATAATGCAGGGCATAATCAACACCCGGCCTGCTTCTCCAGTGTTGACTTCATTGCCTACCAGTGCGTGCCGCGCCAGTAGACGCGGTGGCAATGCGGGCATTCCACAAACTCCTGCTGTGTATTGAATACATAGGGTGGCACCCGGTCTTTTACGTCTTCTTCACTCCTTTTCTCCAGTGCATGATTGTCCTCGATGCAGAGCGTAAAGGGACGAAAGCTGTTCTTTAAGCCAAGCGACTTTATTACCTGGCAGATCTGCTCTTCGGGTTGGTCGGAGACGATTAAAAGGGCTTTGAGCCGTCCGCTCGTCACGAGTTTCCTCTCCATGATATGTGTATCGCGCGTGAGGATGCCCTTGCTCTTGTCGAGCGCCAACCGCACCATCTCACTGTCATCCTGGCCTTTGAAAAAGACAGCATCGAAGCCCAGCATGCGCAGCCAGCGCGCCAGTTTGCCCACATTCTGATCGGCAATAAAGCGGGGAGCGCCCATGACAGTTTAAATAAAGCAGGTTTGATGAACGGCGAGAGGCATCGATGTATGCATAGTTTTCTCTTTTTTCGGAAGCAGCCTCCAGCTATTATTGACTGATCCTTTTTGATTCTCCTAAAACGCACGCTTTACGGCAAAATGCATCATTTTTTGAGATATTCAGGCTTAATATACTCCGGCAGATGGAAAACGGTTGCCATAGATAGGTTTTTATGTTACTATTTACGATTATTCCCCACATTCCAGAGAGGGGGTATTCTTTTATTGCCTAAGATTTACCTCATCGACGTAACCAATCGCGACGGCGTTCAGACCGCCCGTCTGGGGCTGTCCAAGCTCGAAAAGACCATGATAAACCTCTATCTGGATGACATGGGTATCTTCCAGAGCGAGTTCGGCTTCCCTACCACGCGCCACGAGCAACATTACCTGCAGGCCAACTTGGAACTGGCTCAGATGGGTGTGATCAAGCACATCGTGCTGGGGGGCTGGATACGCGCCATCGTCGAGGATGTCGAAATGGCCTTCAAGCAGGTACCTTCCATCAAGCACCTTAACCTTTCTATTTCAACATCCGACCAGATGATAGACGGCAAGTTTAAAGGCCGTAAGAGCAAAGATGACGTCATCGCCGAGATGATTGAAGCATTAGACGCGGCGCTGGCTCACGGAGCCGAAAGCGTGGGGATCAATGCCGAGGATGCCTCGCGCACCGACCTGAACTACCTTATTAAATACGGACTGGCTGCCAAAGCCCACGGAGCCGCCCGTCTGCGTTACTGCGACACACTGGGTTACGACAACCCGTTCTCCATCTATGAGACAGCCAAAACGCTGGCTCAGAAAGTCGAGTTACCCATAGAGCTGCACTGCCACGGCGACCTCGGCATGGCCGTGGGCACCTCCATAGCCGGAGCCAAAGGCGCCATCGACGGCGGCCAGGACGCTTACATCAACACAACGCTGAACGGCATCGGTGAGCGTGCCGGCAACGCCGACCTGGTATCGGTGATACTGGCCATCACCAAGTCCAAGGGATTCAACGAAAAATACCAGCTTGCAGGGAATATCAAACTCGACAGAGCCTGGAATCTGGCCCAGTTTGGCAGCTACGCATTTGGTGTGGAGATACCGCTCAACCAGCCCGGCGTGGGTAAAAACTGCTTCGCCCATGCTTCCGGCATCCATGCCGATGGTGTGCTCAAAGACCCGCATAACTACGAGCTGTACGGCTTCGAGGAACTGGGACGCGGCGAGCCTGTTCTTGTGGAGACTGGGCGGGAGATATGCGCCGGCCAGTACAGCGGCATTTCGGGCTTCCGCTATATGGTAGACAAGATGTCAAAAAAGACACCGGAAAAGATTTCCTTACCGGAAAGCAAGGAAAAAGCCAACGAAATACTGGAGCTGGTGCGCTATGCCAACGTGGAAGCCCACAAACCGCTGGTGGAGGATGAGCTAAAATTCATCTGCCAGTACCCTGATATAGCCAGAAAACTGCTTACCATGACCCCGCTGGAGTAATCCAATACTTAGTCAGTCTCATGACCCATCGTTCAACCGAGGGATTTTTGGGGTCTTCCTCACATTGACTTTAGCATTTTTCGGCTACTACGATGTTCACACAAGCCTGACGTTTCCGATTATCGGTCATCCAGCCCGCATTTGTATTGTCATCGGTAGTGGTGAACTACGACGAAATGGCTCGTTAGTCCATCAGTTGCGTGCACAACCCGGTCAGCCATATCGCTAGGCTTCCTTTTCCCGCATCATGAAACCTAAACCAATACAGAAAACCAGACCTGCTGCCACAGCCCACGTGGCATATTTGCCCAACCCGGCATATGTGCTGGATGCCAGCAGGAAATTAATAGCAATAGCACCACCGGCGATATAACCCAGGACACTGATACCTGCATCCGTATCCCCTTCACCGGCCAGCACTACGGTGCGCATCGGGCAACCGCCCATCTGGGTGCCCGCCAGACCGACAAGACAGAACCCCAGGAAAGTCCAGATGTACTGGGACAAGGCGCTTGCTCCACCTTTTATATCTGTATAAGGCAGAGCTCTCGGTTGCTTGGTAAAACCCCAATGATACACGATATCTCCGTGCGGAGAACTAAGCAACCCACCGACAGCGAAATTGCCGACGATATAGTTGGTCGCCAAAGCGCCCACCACAAAGGCTACTACGCCGCTGAACAAATAAAAATCTTTAGCCAGGAAGATATTGCGCCAGGCGCCGATAGTACAGAAGCGCGTGCGCTGCACGATAAAACCGACAACCAGTCCCAGACCAAGTCCCAGCCAGATGTTGACATGCTGAGAGCCGGGAGCGTCATCACCAAAAAACAGTACTCCTGATTTAATAGCCAGTAACACAAATAAAACAAGCGCGAATATGGGGATAATAAGACCGGTTGCGGCCGGTAATTTGTTAGCGCGGCCTAGAGTGAAGCCTCTCTTCAGGAATAATACACCCACCAGGACACCCACAATTAGACCGCCAAGAGCTACCAAAGCACTCAGGTCGCCGCCGCTCAGACACAGCAGCATGCGGGTAGGGCAGCCCAAGAAAACCAGCGCCCCGACCATGACGCACATGGCCAGCATGAAACGTATGATAGAAGAAGAGCCGCCACGGGGACGCCATTCACGGAAAGCCAGCGAAGCACCGAAAGCGCCCAGCGCAAATCCGAATATTTCAGGTCTCAGATATTGTGCTGCGGCGTTAGCCTGCAACTGGAGGCCGCCCGCAATGTCGGTTAAAAAGCAGGCGACGCAGATACCCATATTATTGGGGTTCCCCCAGTTAACAGCAAGCGCTCCCAGGACGCCGAATAACAGGCCGCCGAGGATTATCCACTTGTTTTTGCCCAGAAAATCCATCAGTTCGTCCTCCTTCTTGATTACAATACTATTCGTTTGTGCCCCTCAACATTTATCATTTATTGCTACCATCACTCCTCGTCCGAGTATTAAATACACAAATAACCTGTTTGACAAACCTTTAATGTAAGAATACTATATGCACATATACAAATCAAAGCATTTGTTTAGGGTAGTAATACAAATTTAGGCAAAATTTACGGCGTATTATAGAGCGAAACAAAACTACGCATTCTAAACGTACTTTTCGGTGAAGAAAGCTATATCTGTGAAGTGATGTAAGTAGAAAATGGGTAAAGACGGGCTTTGTCTACCCTATTCAGTTATGAGGAGTGAGCCATTTCCCAAGAAAAGGTAATGCAGGATCGTCGAAAAAGGCGGGATATGTCCAAAGAACCAGAAAAAAAGTCGGGATCACTTACAAGACGCGAGTTTCTCAAAGAGGCCGGCCTGGTGGTTGGGGGAATAGCAATATCTTCTATTGCCTTTCAGTCTGCCTGCAGTAGTTCGAAAGAGACTGTAATCCCGGACGATACCAAAACAAACACACCCACAACTCCTTCTACCGTTTACAAGTATATTCCGTCCAACACCCCCATTCCTCGCCTGGAAGTACCCAACGCTTGTAGCAAGCTAGCTACAGACCGACTGTATTCTGAGGACCATATCTGGGTCTTATCCATAGCTGATGATATAGTTGTGCTGGGTATTTCGGACACATTTTCAGCCCTGCTGTATAAACCTAACGAGTTATCCCTGGTCCCGGTTGGGACCAAAATTACCAGGGGGGAACCCTTCGGAAGTATCGAAGGTCAAAAGTTGAATGCAGACTTATCGAGCCCAGTGACCGGGACGGTTATTGATGTAAACCCATTTCTCCTGGTGCAAGATAATTTGAAGATTGTATTTGTGTCTAACGTAGGTGACTCATATGGGCAGGGATGGATGATAGCAGTTCGAATCAGCAATCCTGTCGAGCTTAAGGACTTATTGACACCTGAGCAATATCTCAACCTAGTAACTCCTCTTACTGCAGATTAATTGCTGGATTAACTATCCCCTCACACATTCGCTGCGCTCAACGCAGGCCTAATCCTCTCCCTCAAGGTGTGAGGGTATTGTTAATAATCTGCCCAACATCCTGGCTACTTGCTCACATTAGACAAAGGAACTGATGCCGAATATTCAAAATGACATCATCGCAGATATCTTCCGCCGCCTGTTCGCATGGCACGGCCCGCAGCACTGGTGGCCAGGCGACACGCCTTTCGAAATCATGGTAGGTGCCATCCTGACACAATCTGCCTCATGGCACAACGTCGAAGTAGCTATTGATAGCCTGAAGCAGGCGGGGGTTCTTTCCCCCAAAGCTCTGCGCGATACTTCACTGGCCGACCTCGCTGGACATATCTACTCTTCCGGCTACTACAACGCTAAGGCTAAAAAACTCAAGGCTCTGGTGGAATGGCTGGGCGGATATACTGACAGCCTGGAGAGAGCCTTCGATGGGCAGTTAGACGATAAACGCGATGAGTTACTTGGCATCCACGGCATCGGTCCGGAGACAGCGGATTCCATCCTGCTATACACCGCGAGAAAGCCCGTTTTCGTTATCGACGCTTACACCAGGAGAATAGCCGAGCGCATCGGAATCGCGCCGCAAAGAGATACCTATGACTCCTACCAGATGCTTTTCATGTCAAATCTGGAGCAGGACGCGCGGCTTTTTAATGAATACCACGCCTTGCTGGTGAGGCTGGGGAAAGACGTATGCCGCAAGAAGCCTTTATGCCCCGTTTGCTGTGTGAAGGAGATTTGCGCGTACCGGCACGAGCACGGCTACGTCACTTAAGCCGTTCTTCTGTCTATCCAAGCCTTGCGGTCGCGGATATCGCGGTCGAAGAGCCAACGATTAAACAACAGCTCTCCCGTGGGCACATTGCGGCTGAGTGCCACGCGAGGACCTATCAATCGTTTAACGAATGCCAGCACAGTGACAAAAACAAGACCGATGGTAACAGGTAATCTGGCTTCGGCATCAATGTTGAGCCACCTGTAGCCGAACCAACTCCACAATGGTAAAGAAAGCAGTGCTACGAAAACCCCCACCGCCATCTGCCTGATCAAGCCTGGAACATAGGCTATCGCCAGGATAATGACCCCCATGAGCGGCGACGCCATGGTGATGACACCCAGGCTGGTTATCATGCCCTTGCCGCCCCGAAAGCCAATAAAAACCGGATAGTCATGGCCTATGATAGCCATAAAACCTACGGCCATTTGCTGACCCACAGATAATCCAATGAAACCGGCAATCCAGAATGCCAGCATGCTCTTGCCCATATCGAACAGGGCGACGGGCACTGCCAACCACTTAGAGGTGGTGCGCGCAACGTTGGAGGAGCCTGTGACGCCTGTCCCCAGCTTGCGAATATCAACGCCCTTGAACCATTTGACCGCCAGATAAGCTGCCGGAATCGAACCTAGCAAATAGGCTCCAGCCAGCATCAAAATAAATTTAATCCACATATAAAACCTCTAATTGAATTGCACCGGGAGCTTCAATCCACGCTCGCGCGCCAGCCTGATGAGGTTTTGACCGCACTCCTTCGGCACAAGAGCGTCTCCAAGCATGACCTCTGTAGACTCGTCGATACCATGAAAATCGCTGCCGCCGGTGGCTATAAGTTTGTACCGCTGCGCCAGGCTGACCATGTCACGGCGCTGCTCGTCGGTATAATCCTTGTAATAGCATTCCATACCCACCAGCCCCCCAACAGCCAGCCGTGATATGACCGTTTCTGCGTCATTAACGGTCGAGGGGTGAGCCAGCACCGGCAGGCCACCGCTTTTAAGTATCAGTTTCACAGCTTCATCAGGTGTGAGCTTGATGCGCTCGACATAAGCCGGCCCGCCCTGCCCGAGGTACTTTGTAAAAACCTCCTGGAAGGAAGAGACATAGCCTTTCTCCATGAGCGCCTGAGCGATGTGCGGGCGCCCGATGCTGCCATCTCCGGCTATCTGCTGCACGCGGGCCATGCTGATATCCAGCCCCAGCCCGCGCAGCTTCTCCACGATAGCTCTAGCACGGTCCTGACGCGAGTCTCCCAGCTCAGCCAGCTGTTTGAGAAGTTCGGGATTGTTGATGTCGATGAAATAGCCCAGCATATGCACCTCGCTGCCGGGGGCATGGCTGCTTATCTCAACTCCAGGGATGATCTTCAAATCCGGAAACGCCCGGGCCGCATCCAGAGAGGGGATAATTCCCGATACGGTGTCATGGTCGGTTATGGCAAGCAAGCCCAAGCCGTTACGTGCCGCCAGCGCCACCAACTCTGCAGGAGGGTACTTGCCGTCCGAGGCGTTGGTATGGACATGCAGGTCGATCTTGCTCATCATACGTCGATAGTCCGCTGCAGGCGTTCTATGCTGGTGGCATGTCCACTTGATTCATCGACATCGACGAATATGGCATTAAAAATGACGCGGTGTTCCGTGGCGACCGTCAAACGCTGGGGTATCTGGGTCAGAAAACGCTGGATGACAATCTGATTATCGTCGCCGATGATGGAGTTGAGCGGGCCGGTCATGCCGATGTCGGTGACGAAGGCCGTGCCGCCGGGCAGCACCTGTGCATCGATGGTGCCGACATGCGTGTGTGTGCCCAGTACCGCGCTGACGCGCCCGTCCAGGTAGCGTCCCAGCGCCATTTTTTCCGAGGTGGCCTCTGCATGAAAGTCAACAATAACGATCTTGATCTCGTGCGGCAGATCTGAGAGCAGTTTGTCCATTCCTCGAAATGGGTCATCATAGCTGGCTACGAAAAAAGTGCGTCCGATGAGGTTGACCACGGCCACGCTACCCAGCGTGAGATAGCCCTTTCCAGGCACACCTGGAGGGTAGTTATAGGGGCGCAGTATAGGCATACCGCCGTCGAGAAAGGGGAAAATCTCTTTTTGCGCCCAGATATGGTTGCCTGAGGTGATAACATCCACGCCGCAGGTCAGCAACTCGTCGGCGGTGGAGGACGTCAGGCCGATGCCGCCAGCCAGGTTCTCTCCATTGGCAACGACGAGATTTGCACCGATCTCCCGCTTGAGGTCAGGCAGGACAGCTTTCACGGCGTCCCGCCCGGGCTTGCCAATGATGTCGCCGATAGCCAGTATCTTCATATCAGTCCAATCTTAGCAGAATAGTATATTATGCCACGCGGCGGACGTTCCTTCAATGGCGCCTTGATTTACCTTTGCGAGTCCCAATACTCCTGAGCCCGTACTGAGCATAGCGAATGTGTGGCAATCTCTGGAATCAGGTTGCCGATGATCTTCTAAAACATTGTAAAAATCAAATCAGCGCTTTGGATGCCACAGGTATCATAACCAAGGAACAGATCCGTTCTAAAATACCACATGATTCTGGATTGCAGGATCGAGTCCTACAATGACAGTATGTTTATGTCTGGTCTTTATAGAGGTGGATTTCCCGCAATGTCGTTCTGAGGAGTACGCCTGAGGCGGACGACGAAAGAATCCCATGGTTGGGTGGTTGAGCTTCTTAGCTGTCCTTGCTCTCTCATATGCTGGATTTATCAGGTCATGGTCGGGTCAAGCCGATGATGACACCATAGTAATAATATAGAAAGCCGCCACTCCTTTTGCGGAATGGCGGCTTTATTCAGTCCTTAGTTATTCTGAGAATGTTATTTGGCGAAATCGGTGGCTCTAACCTCGCGGATGACCGTCACCTTTATCTGCCCGGGGTAGGTGAGGCTTTCTTCGATCTTCTTGACGATGTCGCGCGCCAGCCTCATGGCCGACAGGTCATCAACCTCTTCGGGCTTAACCAGAATGCGTACCTCGCGCCCGGCCTGGATGGCGTACGATTTTTCGACACCCTTGAACCCGTCGGCAATCTCCTCCAGGCTCTTGAGCCGCTTGAGGTAGTTGTCCATGCTCTCGCGTCTCGCGCCGGGTCTGGCACTGGATATGGCATCAGCAGCCGATACGATGAAACCCCAGATGCTGACATCGGTGACGTCCATGTGGTGTTCAGCCACGCCACGCACCACGTCCTTGCTCTTGTCCCACTGTTTTACCAGGTCGGCGCCAATAGCAGCATGGGTGCCCTCGACCTCGCGGTCAACGGCCTTGCCAATGTCGTGCAACAGCCCGGCTTTCTTGGCGATGATGACGTTGGCGCCCAGTTCGGCGGCTATCATGCCGCAAACTCCGGCGACCTCGACGCTGTGCCCCAGCACGTTCTGGCCGTAGCTGGTGCGGTATTTAAGCCGCCCCAACAACTTGATGAGTTCGGGATGCAGCCCGTGTACACCGACCTGGAGAGCAGCCTGCTCCCCGGCGGCAAACATGGTGGCCTCCACCTCTTCGCGTGCTTTGGCGACTACTTCTTCGATACGGCTGGGGTGGATACGCCCATCCAGGATGAGCTTGTTGAGCGCCTGACGCGCTATCTCCCGGCGTACCGGGTCAAAGCTCGAAAGCGTTACGGCTTCAGGCGTGTCGTCGATAATGAGGTCAACGCCGGTGGCCTGCTCGAGGGCTCGGATGTTGCGCCCTTCGCGCCCGATGAGCCTGCCCTTCATCTCATCGTTGGGCAGTGGTACGGTGCTGGAGGTCGTCTCCGCCACCACCTCCGAAGCGTTGCGCTGAATGACAGAAGATAGAATATTGCGCGCCCGCTCGTCGGCCTCCTCTTTTAGCTGTTGTTCCCACTCGCGCAGGCGCCTGGCGGATTCGGTGCGCATCTCGTTTTCCATCTGGTCCAGTAATATCTGCTTGGCTTCCTCGCTGGAAAGGCGCGACACGGCTTCCAGTTCCTTGAGTTCTTTTTCCTTGAGTTCATTTAAGCCATCGCGGATGGTATCCAGCTCCTTTTCCTTTACGTCCATCTGGCGCTGGCGGGCTTCGAACTCTTCCAGCTTGTTGTCCAGGTGGGCTTCCTTCTGCACAACGCGATTTTCCTGCCGCTGCACTTCGGCGCGGCGCTCGCGCGCCTCGCTCTCAGAGGCGGTTCGGTTCTTGTCTATCTCCACGCGCGCTTCGGCGATAACGCTCTTGGCTTCATTGCGCGCCTCCGCCAGGATGCGGGCGCCGCGTTTCTGTCCGGCACGTATCTGCCGGTTAGCATAAAAACCGCGTGAGAGGAGTGCAGCGATGCCTCCGCAGACCACACCAATGACAAATGCTGCGAAAATACCTATGAATGCTGCTGTAGATGCCATATATTTCCTAAACCCCCTTCCCCTCTATCCTCCCCGGGGGATGATTAGGGAGGACAGACAAGAATTTTTCTTTTTATATTATTTCAAAAAGAGTTATCACTCTTTATGAGCGTGTTCGTCCCACAGCCGTTTAACGCTGCGGTTAATGACATCATACCCGAAACCCCGCCGCCTGAGGTATTCGCCCAGCCTGTGGCGGAAGTCCTCATAATCGGACATTTCAAGGCGGGACACCCTTTTAGCGCCTGCCGCGTACGCCCCGGCTTCGTCATCGATTTCGCTCGATGTCTCCTCGGCCACGTCCGCCGTTACGCCTTTTTGTCTCAGCTCGAGCTGTAGTAACCGCTGGCTGCGCGGGTTGAACGCGGTGCGGTTTTCCGCCCAGTAACGGGCAAAGGCCGCGTCGTCCACCTGTTTATGCTCTTTCAAATACTCGATGGATTCGCTGATAATAACCGCATCGAAACCCCGCTGAGTGAGCTTCTGGCGTAGTTCATGTTCGCTGCGCGGACGGAAGGACAGGAGGCAGCCCGCCGCCGCAAGCGCTTTTTTCAGATGGTTGGCATGGTCCAACCGGTCTATTTTAGACTGGCTCAACTCCTGGCTGGTGCGCAGCCCGGCTTCGAGCGCTAAGTCAGCCTCCAGGCTGAAAGCATATTTACCGTCCAGGTAAACCTTCACCTTTTTGGAGCGATCCCCCGTGGCAACCAGCCGAGTTATTAAAGCCATCCAAATCCCTTTTAAACAAATTAAGCTGAGGCGCTCGCCCCAGCTTAATCACCACAGCTGTTATAACCTAGGTCTTACCGCCCGCCTACGCGAACGGGTAACAGGTCATTCGCTATCGGTAAAACCGATACCGCTGGCGGTGACGGCTGCGGCCCTTACCTTCTGCTCTATCTCCTGAGCCAACTCAGGATTCTGCTTCAGGTAATTCTTGGCGCTCTCCCTACCCTGCCCCAGACGAATGTCACCGTAGGAGAAAAATGCTCCGGCTTTCTTTAATACATCCAGCTTGGCACCCAGGTCTATCAGGTCACCCTCGCGGCTGATGCCGCAGGAGAACATGATATCGAACTCCGCGATACGGAAGGGCGGAGCCACTTTATTCTTGACAATCTTGGCCTTGACGCGCGTGCCGATGACCTTGTCACCCTGCTTGATGGTTTCGATACGACGCAGGTCGATTCTCACCGAGCTGTAGAACTTGAGTGCGCGTCCGCCGGGTGTCACCTCCGGGTTGCCGAAAATGATGCCAACTTTTTCCCTGAGCTGGTTGATAAAGACCACTGCCGTCCCCGTGCGTCCGATGGACGCTGTCAATTTGCGCAGCGCCTGCGACATCAGTCTGGCCTGCAGACCCACATGGGCATCTCCCATCTCGCCTTCGATCTCGGCGCGGGGCACCAGCGCGGCAACGCTGTCAACAACGATGATGTCGATAGCGTTCGAGCGCACCAGCGTCTCGCAGATCTCGAGGGCTTCCTCACCCGTGTCGGGTTGTGAGATAAGCAGTTCGTCCAGGTCGATACCACAAGTTTTAGCATAAGCCGGGTCGAGGGCATGTTCCACGTCAATATAGGCCGCCTTGCCTCCCAGCTTCTGGGCTTCGGCAATGATGTGCTGGGCCAGAGTGGTCTTGCCCGAACTCTCAGGCCCGAATATCTCGGTAACGCGGCCTCGCGGTATACCCCCCACCCCCAGCGCTATGTCCAGCGCCACTGAGCCACTGGGGATAACGGCAATCTGGGACTGCGCCGCGCCATCGCCAAAACGCATGATAGCTCCCTGACCAAATTGTTTTTCAATCTGGTCGATGGCCAGTTCCAGTGCTTTTTCTTTCTCCGTGGTCATATTCGCTTGTCGTTATGATACCATAAATAGAACAAATGTTACAAGACATTTAAGTCCTGTTTGTGGGATTTTTATTGCTTTTTATCATGATAGTGTTAAAATATCATCACTACAGATGAACTAAGGATTTTTTGATGCAGACCACTGATGCAACAGCAGCCGAAGTCCCCATCCTCCCCACCTCCTCTGTCCTCACATGGAAAAACCGCTGGGACCATATCCAGGCGCGCTGGAGGTGGAAGCGCGGCGAACACCGCGTCATGCCCAGTCTCTACTCGATAGGCCGCCCCACCCCCGATTCACCCGTGCTGGTAAGCGCCAACTATACCCTCAGCTTCGATGCGCTGCGCACGGCACTTTATAGCACCGACGCCTATATCCTGGTCATCAACACCTTCGGCATCAACGTCTGGTGCGCCGCCGGCAAGGGCACCTTCGGCACGGAGGAGCTGGTAGAGCGCATCGAGACATCCGGGCTGGCGAAAGTGGTGCGCCACCGCACCGTCATCCTGCCGCAGCTCGGCGCGCCCGGCGTGGCGGGCCACCTGGTTAAGCAACAGTCAGGCTTCAAGGTGGAATACGGGCCGGTGAGAGCTGAAGACCTGCCGGAATACCTCAAAACGCACAAAGCCACACCCGAAATGCGCCGCGTGCGCTTCAATATGCTTGACCGCTTGACGCTGGCGCCGGTGGAGCTACTGGGCTACTTCCTCTACTTGTTGATTGCGGCTATCGCCCTCTATTTCTGGGACGGCTGGACAGGCTCGCTGATGGTGCTGTTGGCTATAGTGGGCGGCACTATTTTCTTCCCATCGCTGCTGCCCTGGCTACCGACTAAAGATTTCAGCACCAAAGGCTGGAGTCTGGGACTGGTGATAACGCTCGCGGTAGTTCTGATGGACACGCTGTGGCTGAATGCGGATGCTTCGACAACACACAAAATCCTGAGCACGGTGAGCAACCTGCTACTCTGGCCGCCGGTGACGGCTTTCATCGCCCTCAACTTCACCGGGGCCAGCACCTTCACCTCGCGCAGCGGGGTGAAGGCCGAGATGCGCAGCTATATCCGCCCCATGGCTATTTCTTTCATCCTTGGCATCATGCTGAATATCATCGCGAGGTTCCTCTAGGGGAGGCCTGGTATGTTCAACTCGTATAAAGTCAATACGCTCCAGTACGTCCCCGAGCTCTGCATTGGCTGCGCCATGTGCTGGACAGTCTGCCCTCATGGAGTCTTCGCCGAAGGCAAGACAGCTCAGTTGAGAAAGCAGGAAGCCTGCATGGAGTGCGGCGCCTGCGCCCTCAACTGCCCGACCCACGCCATCGCGGTACAGAGCGGCGTGGGCTGCGCCTCTGGCATGATAAAAGCCGCCATTACTGGGAAACCGAACGAATGTTGCGACTGTTCCTAACCCCTGCTGTCAATCAATCTGAGATAGTCCACCTGACGAGGACGAGCGAAGAATCTCAAGGTGAGGCGGATGACTCCTCCATTACCTTGAACAATCCCCGGTACTCATGGGTAAAACAAAACCAGCATCTTATGACCTTTTTATATCGTCCTGAGTACACGATAGAACCATCGATGCTCTTGACATTCATCTGTTAATGGAGTATAAAGAAAGCAGTTTCTGCAGGATAATGTCAATCGAATGCCTGCAGGGTTTTGATGCCAAGCCTATCATCATCATACTACCGCAGAGTAAAGCACCAACCGGATTCAAAGGCGAAGAAATCTGACACTGAAAGGGGGTGAGGAAAACTCAATATAATTCCCGAGTCCGAAAGAAAATATTTCATTGGAGGTAATTCGTGTCGGAAAAAACAAAGAATGAGGAGAAACAGGGTTTATCCCGAAGAGAGTTCCTCAAGGATGCCGGGCTGGTAGTTGGCGGAGCCACCGTCGGCTCAATGGCATTCCTGAATTCATGCAAGCAAACCACAACTGTTACCGTTACATCTCCCCCGCTCACCACCACCGCGACAGTCGCCTCGTATGTTGACCCTGTTGACGGCGCCGTATTGCCCAGTCTTGACGCTATGAAAGCGCATTTCAATACAG
>Ga0208495_1000409_pt1 | contig 15171 bp, 16 predicted proteins | sample CryBogmetaGMA14M_FD_184551 | JGI IMG/M metagenome (GOLD analysis project Ga0208495, IMG submission 184551) | Freshwater microbial communities from Crystal Bog, Wisconsin, USA - MA14M (SPAdes) | ecosystem: Environmental > Aquatic > Freshwater > Lake | place: Crystal Bog, Wisconsin, USA...
TATAGCCCGCCGCTTCCTGGACAAAATTGATCTTGTCCTGATCCCCAAGAAAGACCTCATCGAGAAACTGCATGAATCTGGGGCATGCGGCATCCGGGTCATAATCAAAAGGGAGAAGGTTTGTGGTGAATATCTGCGGTGTATGGTCTATTAAGATTCCCTCATCGATTTTATAGAGTCCATTTTGCATGGTCAGAAAATTGAGCTGGACTTTTTTGACTTTCTCGCTATCCACAAGGGTATCACCGACTGCATAATGGATGAATTCGGAAAGGGACGACCTGCCAAAGAGATCCCTGTGCCTTTTGAGTTCATTCTGACAGAGCCGGTTTAGGGCCTTGTCGGTGAACTGCTCGTAGCATTTTTCATTATACCGAAACATGGCCCGTTCCTGGTCAAGGATGATGATCCTGTATTTCTTGACCATGTATTCCTGGAATTTCAAGATGTTCAGGTTGTATTTATTATTGTTTTTGGTGATGCTTCCCGAGATGAACAGCGGGTCCATCATCTCTTCCTCTGTAAGGTCTGACCTTTTTCTGGCTTCATCAATGGTATGTTTCAGATATTGATCAGGTGCAGGATGGCTTCGGTATTTATCTCCGATTTTTTGTGTCATGAAGATCTGTTTGATGTCGGTTTCGCTTACCCCTTTATTGACCAGGGCAGTAATGACCGCCATATCCGCCTCACTCCCGGTGACGTAAGTTTCATCTTTGCCGTTCGTTATCAGGAATTTTATCCTCTCTGAAACGGGTAGAAGGTCTGTGTTAAACTTTGATGGATCAGAGTGACTAAGGGGTTTGGGTTTAGTAGTTTTTATTCTATTTTGATCCAGGGTGCCCATTGCAATAAATCCCTTGAAATCCTCATAATCATATCTCTTATGGGTAATGGCTATTAACGAAACGGGTCTTGGATTGTCCGGGATCTTGAAGTTGAGTGTGCCCGGAATCCTGAGAACCCGGTCTATGTTATGGGTCCCTGGATCGCCTCCCAGTTTGAGTAAGAGATTTCTATTGATGCTCTCAATCACAGATATTCCGATGTCACTGACCTTTACAGGATTGCTCAGTACCCAGTAACAATGAAAACCCCCGCCGCTGTGGATAATAAGGGTTGGTTCCATGGAAAAGGACTGGATGGCGTTTAATGCTTCTTCATAGGATTCGTGAGCTGATTGTTTCTTATGACCGGTTATTCCATAATCAATCTCTGCATGAAATAATGACAAATAATGGACATTCTCTTTTTTGCCGCCATTGCCGATCCTGGGATTTACACCGAAGTAGACATCAATCCCCTGGTTGCATAGGTTATATGACCTTTCGGCAGCTTCCGTTTCTGATCCGAAGAAGCTCTGAGTGGCTGGCTTGAATGTCCTGATTTCAATATTGCCGTATCCGCTGTTAAATGCCGGCTCGAATATCTCGTTGAAGAAATCCGATGCCTGGTTGATAAAATGGTTTTTGTCTATGGGTCCTGTATTCATTTCTTATTTTCTCCTTCCACATAATCATCTTCTGCCAACGCTTTCTCGGCAGCAATTCTGACCCACTCACCCATGGAAATCCGCTTTTGGTCGGTGATGGCCTTAATCTTCAGATAAGTCTCTTTGGATAAGGCTACGGTTAACGCTTTGGTAAAACTTGCTTCTCTCATGATTGTTACTCCTTTCAATGAACATGGATTTTAAGGAAATTTATCCCTCGTATATATGTTCTGGTGTGAGAGACAGATGAGTACGGGATTGTTTCTTGGGAAATGAATTTTTTTGTTGGCGGGGTTATAGGGCTATATTTGGAGGAATTGCTCTATCGGTAATTAATCATGTCGGGAAAAAGCGCAGGAACCTGCGTATTTTTGGAAGATAGTGCAGGTTCAGGGAAGGATCTTCGTATTGAACTTATTGCCAGATTGGCTGAGTTAGGTTTTTATCAGGTTAAAATTATTCTGTTATTGTGGCTGATTTTTGCTGTTCTATGTAAATACCATGAGTGATGGGCGGATTTGGTAAGGTAATGGAATTAGTGGGGTTATTTAATATACCTACAACTAAATAGGTTCAGGAATTAAATAAAACAACGATTACGGGTTGAAAACAGCGGTGCTTGCAGGAGAATGCCAGGAGATATTCACGGCCACAATCTTGACATTTCTCACGAGCGAAGCCGTTGTGCAGATCACCGCAGTCCAGGCGCCAGTAAATGACCTGCTCGACATAGATCACGACAAAGGTTTTTCCGTTCCTAGTGCGTCACTGCCAGTCAATTGTTTCTTGGTCGGGACTGCTGATCCACTGATCCCGCAGAAATCTTTTCATGCAAGGCATGAGCGATACGTTCGAGTCGTATCCTATCTTCTAGCCGGTCAAGTTGTTCATGGGGTAAGCTAGAGTTTCCTCTTGAAGCACCCCAGACTGCACCCGCCATCGAACCAATAGTGTCAACATCTCCACCACATCGAATAATGAATGCTATCATCTCCTCGAAAGATTTCTCTAAAAAGCGCAGCCCAACATATAGGGCCGTAACGCACGACTCGCTGGCGGCAATGCCGTTTCCTAGGCGCCGGGCAACTTCTGTCGCAGCTGGGGCATCTCCGGCTTGTAACCAGGATGTGGCTAGGGCCATGCGGCTCGTGAACTCCTCTTGTTCACAGCTCGCGGCAGCATTTGTCATAATCTCAGAGGCAGTCTTCGACCGAATAGCCCCAGCTATTGCACTTGCCAGCAGAACCGTGCCCTCGATCCCAAGTGCGTGGGCATGCGTGACACTCGCCGATAGCCGAGCTGCTTCAGAGAGTTCATCAGGCCGCTCAGAGAAGAAGAGGCCGATTACAGGTGCGCGCATGGCTCCGCCGTTTCCAAAGGACCCGTTAGGATATACAGAGCGATTTGCGATCCTCCAATCATCCCCGCGTAAGATAAGCTTTAGAAGCTTTGCTGTGCCAGGACCATACCCTCGACTCCATCGGTAACTTGCTGCAAATCGGCGCGCAAGGCCATCGCAGTCCAGACTCCCTGCTTCCAGCAGCGATTCTGCTAAGTCTATAGCCATCTGGGTATCGTCTGTCCATCGAATTTTGCCCTGCTTTGTATTGCCGATCATCCTCCAGACAAGCCTCTCGAATAGGCCACCTTCGTAAGGCGCGCCGAGTGCATCACCTAATGCCAATCCGAGAAGACAACCTGTAAATTGCTCCCTTGTCACAATTTTGCTCCCATTCTGGACTGGTATCGATGTGCAATTTTCGTTATACTCATTTATTCTTTGCTATTGCATGAAGTTCGCCATACTAAAGTTAGGGCTATCAATCAAACTTACACCCTGACCGTTCGGCAATCGCATAAGATTTGCGTTTGAGAAAGATCCCCAGTACAAATGCTGATGCGCTACCCACCACTGTGAGTGCAAGACTTGTGGTTCGGAACCCCACAAAAGCTATTACCGAAAAGATACCGGACAACAAGCCTAGATAGTAAAGCATGTCCCCCGCCCGCCAATACAGCGCAGCCCGCGGACACTCTTGCTTCATTTTCTCGAAGTTGGGAAAATCCAGAGACATATCGCCCTAACGATTAAGAATTTTTACGGCGCGTAGCCGACGTAAAAACTTAATTGAACAAACCCTCTCGCGGGGGGCTTGTGTTTCTATGGAATCCGGACAAAGTTTCAAAATGGTCCTTCACGCACCTGTAATAAAAATTATTGCTTGGTACCTGTAAAATTTCCGCTTCCCCCACAGCCACTATAAGTTCCGCTGATACTATTACCAATGATAGTCCCGTATGAATGATTTTGACATAAATTACCGCTGCAGTCCGTGACATTCTGTACACAAGAACTACTGTTTCCTGACCTCGTGCAAGTTCCGGTAGCAATGTTTCCCCGATTATTAGTCCAGATACCGGTACAGGAACAATTTGAACAATTCACGACAAAGGTACCGCCATCTGAACTATTATTACATCCTGTTCCTGAATACGTGCCGTTCCATTTTCCGTCCGTGTTGCTGCAAGATGACGTTGGCGTTGTCGGTGTTGTAGTGCTGCTGCTGCTACTACTGCTGCTGCCTCCACCCCCGCTGCTGCTACCGCCGATTGCCGCTGCTGTAACCCCGATAACCGCAACAGCACCAAGCGAGATTCCCGTGATGGCAGCCGTTGACAAGCCCGTTGTTGCTGCTCCGCCACTTGCCGCAGCCGTACCCCCCGTTCCGGTACCGGTACCTCCCGCAGCGCCTGTTGCTCCAGTTGTCTTGGCAGCAAGAGCCGCCGCCACCGCTGCTCCAATCTTGGAAATGGTGATGATCCCCCCAATGATCACAGCCACCTGACCCGCTTCCAGCACGGCTGTGGAAATGACCTCCCCGGTAGCAGACAACGATGATAATGTCAGAGAACCGTCCGTACAGGTGACGGTCGCCATCCGCTGATTCCCAACATTGGGATCGACATTACCATCTTTCATGCCTTCGACAAATTCAAAGCCCGTTCCCCTGACACCGACAGCAACCGTAGGCGAATTGACTTCAAAAATATTGTCACCACCGATGTATTTCCTCACATCGGCCGTCAATTTGCCGATCGCCAATGAAAAAATGCCTCTGCGTGATTTGTCCTTGAACAGGAATTCCTTGATTTCCAGTTTTGTATTCTCAGACAGTCTGATCGTACTGTCATCAGAAAAAACCATCGTAGCCGAGGAGGCACCCTCAGTAATGATTAAATCCTTCAGTTCAATCGGCGACTTCACAACGGGCCTGATCACCTTCTTCTCCCTCGTCTGCTTGACGTTACCGATGACCCAGGTAAATTCACCGACCGCAGCAGCAAAAGTTGAATAGGGAATGATGAGTTGCAGGACCAGTAAAAAAGAAAGAAATCTCCTGATGGGTTTAGACATGGGTGCACCTCCTAATGTTTTCCCTGGAAAAACATCGCTGTATTTTTAAGTTGAGTAGACCGATTTCCACGACACCTCTCTAAAACACAAAACCCCGTTCTCTTTAAAGACACGGGGTTTCAATAATCTCTCCATGGCATCACCCTTTTTAAAAGGGTCCAAATTGGTTGTTAACCGATTGACTATGCCTCTTTCAAATGTGTCTCTTTGTGGCCCTAATGAGTTGAGAAGTCAAGGTAATATTTTATTGATAACCTCTTAAAAGGACGCATATCCACAAAAATTGCAGGCTGCTACATTACAGGAAGGACTCCACGCCCGATATCACATCAACCTTCACCAAATCCGAATCTTCCCACCACTATAAAAGGATAAATGGCTGAAACAGTGACGCTTGCATGAATGGGTAAAACGAGATATTCTCGCCGCAGTCCGGAAACCGATAAATGACCCTCTGAACCGATGGCTGCCAGAAACAAATGATCGTCCGAGAGATTTTCTCAAAATCCGTCCTTTCCAAATCACAGATCTACGACTACGCCATGAATCCTTATGTGGGATGCAGCCATTCCTGCCGGTATTGCTATGCCGCGTTCATGAGGAGGTTTACCGGCCACAAGGAAAAATGGGGCGAGTTTGTCGATGTCAAGATCAATGCGCCGGAGCTGCTGGCCAAAGAAATCAAGAAAAGACAAAAAGGCAGGGTCTGGGTCAGCGGTGTCTGCGACCCGTATCAGGTGGCAGAAAAAAAGTACAAGCTTACAAAACGGTGTCTTGAGATCTTTTTGGAGAACCAATGGCCCGTGACCATTCAGACCAAATCAGCTCTGGTCTTGCGGGATATCGAGATCCTGGAAAAATTCAAAGATATCGAAGTCGGATTTTCCATAACCACCGCAGATGAAAAAATCAGGAAGCTGTTTGAGCCTGGAGCTTCTCCGATCAAAGAAAGGATTCATGCCATGGATGTCCTTCATTCAAGTGGGATTCGGACTTTTGCCATGATTGCCCCCATTCTTCCGGGAGCTGAAGGGTTGATTGAGGAACTTCCGGGAAAGATTGATTACGTCCTGATCGATCGGCTTAATTATTTCTATGCAAACCGGATCTACGTGGAAAAGAAGATGGAATGGGCCAAAGAAGATCTTTTTTTCATTCAGACGACGGAAGCATTGAAAGAGGGATTCGAAGAGAAGGATATTTCAGTTCAGGTGCTTTTTTAAATCGAGAAGGGAAGGGGCCCATCCCGGTGATGAGAATGAGCCCCTTTGTGTTTGATATTTGTAATAACTTATCGAACTGTTACACTTTGAACAATTTTATCTTTTCCATTACCCTTAATTTCTTCTTCCATTTTCCGATAGCTTTCTATGTGAGTCGGAATATCAATGGCAGAGAAAATAGACGACATCCTTGCCCCTTCCGAAGTCGTCCGGTATATTATTCCAAGCCCATACTTCTCGAAAATTTCATGCCTGCAGGAAGCATTATTCTCACTCGCATAATATTCAAATTCCATTAAAGGCTGATTTTCATCAAACAGTTTTTTGAGAGACTGCGCTGCTATTTCCTTGAATATTGCTCCGTCGTAACCAAGCGTGATCATTGTAGCCAAAGCCATAGGTATATCCCGAAGAGGCCCTTCAATACTTGATTTCGAAAACACAATACTGGAATACTTTATATTGACTCGGTGAAAATCAAATAAATCCAGATTTATGTATAAGTCTTTGTTTTCAAATATTTTACCCACCAATAGAATTCTGTCGTCTGACCAGGAATCAATCACTATCAGCTTTCCGTTTGATTTCATGACCCGATTTAACACCGCTGCAATCTTCTCAAGACTACAGATCAAATTTTTTCCATCTTGGCTTAGAGAAAAATCATCCCAATCGAGCTTAAATGAACTGGGAAGAATAAACTCATTGGTATTAGCCAGCACTCTCGATAGTAGGACCACATCGTATTGATCGCTCCCTATGTTCTTCATCTCCGGCAACTGATCATCGATGAAGGTAACCTTGTCTGTCCCAATTTCTTGTGCCCACTGAATCCCAACATTTGAATATTTATCCGCAACGGTTATTTGGCAATCTGGCCAAATATGACTCAACCAAAATGCTATATGGCCTGTACCGCCGCCAACATCCAAAATCCTACTGTTGGAAGGAACATGTAATCTGCTCAACTCATTTGCTATGAGGCATATCATATCAAAATCGCCTCCCCACCATATTTTTGCCAATTTCAGATCGGAATTACATTGATGATAAGATATAAATCCCTTTAATCCAGCTTTTTCGAATTCATTTATCACTCTCTCACGCTTGATTGGTCCGATGCCAATTTTTCGAAAAAAAGTTTCTGGCTTTAAAGTCTTGACTTCATTTTTTGATTTGTAAGGCTTATTCGCCTTTTTATTTTTTCTTTTGGTCATAACTACCTCCTTCAATCACATTGGATAAATAGAAATAAAAAAGGCCCATTCCCGGTGAAGAGAATGAGCCCTTTCTGTTAAAGGGTTATGTCTTTGCTTTAATTCATCACATACATTTTAATAAACAAAGAGGTTAGACTGACTGGACCACTTTCTTATTTAACTTTTCAACCTACGTCAGTCTTAGGGCTTAGGGCAAATCACCACCCCTATGCATCCACCTGGTCTCATAAAAAGGTGTTTCCTTCAGCTTCATGTCATAGGCCATGATTAAAAGGGTTTCCAAATTCCTTGCATCAGCGCTGTTATATTCAAGAAGAGTCTCCAGTGATTTCTGATTCCCGGTCATTATGTATTCTTGCCATAATATCACTGCATCATATCCATCAATATCTCTTAGCTCACCCCGATCAATCCCCATCTGTCTTTCGCATCCCTTGAGACCACCGGAAAAACCGAGACTCTTGAGCAGATAACGTAAATCAAGATGAACTTGGTCCAACCTGATCCGGAAATATTGCTCAATAAACGGAACGTCAAAGCACCTTCCATTATAGGTAACGATGATCTTGAATTGTTCGATATCCCTCACAAAGTCGCCAAGGTTATGTCCGTTAATATAGGTATGAACCATTTGACCATCATAAAGCGCAATTGTTGTTATCTCATTGCACCAGTTCTCCAATCCGGTTGTCTCAATATCAACGTAAGCGATTGTATCCCTAAAATCCGGTAATAATCGCCAGTATTGATTGACCGGAAGGTGCTGACCAAAAAAGAATGGATTTCTATTGGTCAAGTGCTCGGTGGATTCTCTAAGCAGCGGCAATATAGATGCCACCCTTTTTTTTGATAAAGGAATTTTAGTTTCCCCATGAAACATATCCCAATTATGAATACCTGAATCCCATAGTTTTCTCTCTATTTTAGTTCCTATTCCCCGAATATGACAAAATGTATTGATAAGCATCTCTTTTTCTCCTTTCACTCTATTAAAATCGGGGATCTTCCCCGGCTCTGTTAATCGATTCATTTATTTTTCATACCAGTTATCCGTAATGAAAACGTCAACCACCACTGGAACATCTTTCAGATACATCTTTCCCGCGTCAATCATGGAATCCCTCAAGATTCGAGCTGCTGTTTCTGTTTCGGCGAGCGGCGCCTCCGTAATGATCTCATCATGAATGCAACCGATGATTCTTATACCGCTACCCTTAATTCTCTCATGGAGAATGTGTAATGCTTTTTTGGTAATATCAGCAGACGTTCCCTGAATCGGTGTTTTAAAAAAATCGGTAGTATTTGTGTAATAGCCACCCCATACCCTCCTGCGATTGCCCAAGGTCCTCGTTTCACCGTATGTGTGAAATTCGACATCCTGATGCCACTGGGAAATCCCTTGATAAGCTGAAAAAAAGTTGCTTCTGAATATTTCGGCTTGCTGTAGAGTCATGGAAACACCGTGGTAATTAAGGGAATATTCCACTAATTTTTTTGCTTCCATCCCATAAATGAGACCGAAGTTCACCACTTTCGCAAATGAATTTTTATCTTTGCTATCATCAGCGATAAATTCCCCCGTGACAAGGGCCGCTGTCAGTCTATGAAGATCCTCTCCCATTTGATACGCGTAGATCATTCGTTTATCCTGACTGATTTCCGCTGCGATTCTCAACTCGATCTGTGAGTAATCGGCAATCACGAGCTTATGACCATCATCTGCGATAAAACATGATCTGAATTTCTCTTCCCTTGGTATTGCGTGAAGGTTCGGATCAAAACAGGAAAAACGACCATTAGGAGCACCTATCTGGGAATATTTGGGATGCAGCCTTCCAGTATTGGCGTTGATCCTGGTTAGAAGGCCTTTGGCTATTGAGCTTTCATAGGCAATCTTTTTATAACTGCTGTAACTCCATGTCCAAAGATGGTCCATGAAATGCTGGAAGATTGTTTCCTGTTTTGTATCATTGACCATGATCCCCCGCTTGTTGAGTGCTTCCTTTACCTGTTTAGGGCTGTTCAGATTTATATTTCCCATTTCATTATGCAGATATTTTGCATAAATATCTTTCTGTTCAGCAAGGTCCTGCAGCATCTCCATTAATTTTTTATCGTTAACCCTGATCCCATTCCTCTCCATCCCAGCAACAGCACGGATACAATCAAATTCTAGGGTAGCTGTATCCATCAAATTATTATCAATCAGATGGGAAAGAGTGGCTTCCCTCAATTCCAGGAGTATCGCAGCTTCATCAGCAATGGAGATATTGCCCAGGTCATCTTCATCAATTGTATTGCTGTATGAGATAATCACATCATGGAATTTCCTTCTTCTTTCTCCTAATCCAGCATTCAAGATTTTGTCAGCTAACATGACATCATAAATTGATCCGCAAATCTCGATGCCAACGGTATGAAGGAAATTCAGCGTTCTCTTTGCATCGTAAAAGACCTTTTCCGAGGGACTTTCCAGCAATTGCTTAAGGAATTTTTTCATCTCTTCCAGTCTACATTGAGTCAGGTCTATCAACAAAGGGGCATGATCGGGAGCACCTACTGCAATAGACGTGATTTTGTCCTTTAGTGGGTCTTCCCCCGTGACAGCTATATTGATACTAATTATGGAAAAATCTTTAAACTGCTGCAGCTGGTCTGTAATCGATGTTAGACTCAGTAATTCCCGAGTTGGTGATTCCTTGGTTTCAAATGCAGTTTTACTAGTCATTCTCACCGCTCCTTTCATTAATTTTATGAAATACAGATCTCCTACAATTATCTCCTTTTATATTTCCGGTTACTGGCAATAAAAAAGGGGCGCCTCACCTGGAGACGACCCTTTTGCCTATAACTATCCGCACTGCGTTGTATTAGATCATTGTCGTATTAGCTCATATGCATCACATCCTTTCTCTAAAATATGCAGCATCCTGCGCTTCCTATTTCAGTTCAATTTCTGTTTATGGTTTATACCTGCTCATCCGACCTGCATTCCGTATGAAGATAGGAGCTTTTTACCCAACTGCTTTTTCCCCTCTCGTCAAAAGTTTTATTGGAATTTATCAACTCCTGGATATCTAAGGAATAAAAGGCCACGTTATCAAGAAGATGATTGATCGACCATTCCAGTTCTGTTTTATTCATCCGATCGTTGACGAGAATGATGTCCTTTTTAAAGAAAACTGTTTTATCCCGTAAATGAACAAATGAATGTCCAATGATGGTTTGTCTGTTGATCAGGCTGACCAATTCCATCACTGGGACAATTTTATCTTCACCTATTTCATCTTCCATTTCCATTTCCAGAGCAACCATTCCATTTTGATCCTTTATGGTCAGATACATGCGGACATTCATCATCATGCCGTCTGCGGCTGCCGTCTCAACAGCAGCAAAAAACATAGTATCCTGCTCGGGATCAGTCACTGCCTGAATTTCCATTTTATCCAAAACCTCCTCGATACCCTTCTTTACTTTGCATAATTGATTCTCATTCATGATCTGCCTCCATAATATTTTTCAAACTCAGGATGATCCACACAGGCAATCGAAACCAGATGGTCAACGTTGTTCTCATCATCAATAATCTGCCGTATGGTTGAATGCAGAATAGATGCGTTTGCCTCCGACACCGAAAGTAGTGTTTGAAACTTTTCCTTGGGCAACTTCTTTGTCGTCAAGGATATTCCGGCAACTGCATCTATTCGATGGCAGACTGGGCACAAGGTCAGATGCTGCAATAGAGAACTACTATTCATTCCGTTTAGGAAAGCCATAATAAATGGCAGCTTCTCTTCTGGAATCCTGTCCGGAAAAGTGACCCCTACAAAGACATGTTGATGATCCGGGAAATAACATGCCCAGAGGGTTGATTGCAGATTTTTGACGTCTGCAATTCTGGAATTATCCATTTGCGTCTCATAACGCAGAGGGTCTTCCTCGGTTAAGGTTATGTCATTCTCATTGTAGCCTCGTTCATAGAGGCCGGATTTCATGTCTTCAAAGACTTGAAGAGATTTTTTATCAAAAGTATCCATAATATTTTTCTCCATTTTACTTGAGTTTTGAAAATAAAAAGGGCCAGTAAAGAACCTGGCCCCGCCTGCCGAGTGTTAATTTAATTTGACTTGATAATTTATTGCATACGCATCACATCCTTTCTCAAAAACGCAGGCGCCTGCGCTTTTCATTCCAGCTCAATACCCCGCCTGACGCGTTCCTCGTTGATCCGCCGTTCCAGTTCCACATAGAAGCGGGTGTTGACGAGCTGCATATAGAATTTATCCCGATATCCGCAAAGATCCGCAAAGCTGAAACCAAAGTTTTCGGCAAGATATGCTTTCAGTTCTGTCCGCCAGGGGTAGGTTACAAAATGATATTCATTTTCTTTGAATTCCCTGACCCTGCCGCTGACGTAAATCCTTTCCGCTTTATTGAGCTTTGGATTATCTGGATTCCAATACATAATGGAGCCATACATCCCCGTTGCCGCCCAAGATGTGGTGTCGCACGAAGCAATTGGCAATTTACACAGCCAATCGAATTTTGATCCTCCAAACCAATGAACCCTTATCTCGGGGTTGCCCCACTTTTTTATCTTGTCGGTTGCATATTTAATTTTCCGAAAATTTGAACTCTGACTTGAACCCAAAGCCAGCCAGTCATATTTGCCGGATTGGACATAAAATCCAATTTCATGGTTGTAAAAATTATGGACTACAGGGATAGGCTTTAACCCGGCTTGTTCCATCATGACCTGGTTGGCTATATTGCTGTTGAACCCGCGGGTGCTGAAATTTGTGTCAAAATTGAAATACCGATCATAGTAACTGCCCCATAACTGAAGATGAGCAATAACCTCCGCAATCGTCAACTTTGACGTACCTTGAGCGACAGACCATGCGCCTGAATCAGCAATGAGACTCCCGATCATATGTCGATAGTCGATAATGAAACCTTCTCTTTCCGATTCATTATAGGCCAGTGAGAGCAACACATTTACGGGCTCCTTAGGGAAAAGCTCATAATAACGCTTCAGCACTGACAAAAACAGGGACGCTTGATAGATCTTCATATTCAAAACCTCCTTATAAGAGTGGTGCCCCTCATCCCAACCTTCGAGACAAGGGGCACCAGTTTATGGTCTATGTTGCCTGATCCGATTTCCAATTAATCGGGGTAAGCTTCTGTAATTCCTCTAACTTTTGGAGAAGCATTATAAATGTATCCGGATCAACCTTTTCAATTTCTTCTTCCCGCTCCGTAATCAAATAATCGATTGTCTCAATCAGCCGATTCGAAAGGGAGTTAAAATCCTGAGCCCGCTGTTCTTCGTCATCTAAGTCGACGGTTCCTTGAGTGCTGGTTAATGTAAGGTTCCTGAGATATGCGTCAGGACTGCCGCTGCACTTTTGGATCTCCTTCAACTTCCTGATGAGTTTGCTGTCAATCTCCTTACCGGCCACCGTTAGTGCTCTTACAACTATCGGATCGGCTGGCAGTTGGTTGCGCAGGAGACGTTCCATGCCGAGAGCCGCATCGACATTCTTTTTAAACTCGTCCAAATTAAATTCCACGGCTGGATTGAAAATGATTCCACTTCTTGTCATGAAATCCCCAATCCGATCCGCACCCTTGAATTCCTTGGTGGCACTACACAAAACATCAAGTCTCTCCACCCCTAAAAAAGCGTACTGATGACAATCCTGCCGTTTGGCCAGATGCATGAAGGTTTCACGCGTCCTTTTCCCAATGAAAGGCAAATGCTCACCGGCCCAGTTGCCCCATTGCAAACCTGCCTTGCGGGTCAATTCCTTCTGCCCGAGGAGAAGCTCCCCGAGCCTGATGGACCATTTCGCATTATACTGGCCAAAGAGGTGCTTAAGGCTGTTGAAATCTGCAAAACCTTCCCGAAGGATGTCAATCCCCTGTTCCAGGAGCACCTTCGGATCACCTTCCGCATTCTTGCATTCGTTGATCCACGTCAACACGGTCAAATTGTCGTTGCTGCCGAAATCCGGAGTAGCGTTGATAATGCCATATCCGGATGTCCCGTAACTGTCTCCGTACGTGCGCCGGAGATGCGCCAGATCCATACTTCCCGGTACCGGGGACTGGGGTTCCCCGATCGCCGGCGGAGGGGGAGTGGGATTAATCTGAGCAATTTCGCTCTGATTTACTTCTGAATTTTTAACTTTCATAATAAGTCTCCATAAAATATTAAAATGGTTAAAGGTATCCGGAAATAAAAAGCCATCCCCGTCGCCAGGAATGGCTGTTCATTTTCGCCAAGTTGCCGCTCAGTTTTTCATGCAAGCATAGGCACCACCTCCTTATAAGTATCTGATGATTTAGTTTTAAAATTCATCGATTTTGCCTTAAGATCGCGTTCCAATATCGTTGGGCATCTCGTGGGTCCACCTCGTCCTGTGCGGTTGCATAAATAATTGAATCAGCCGTTTTGCATTCGCGATTTGCACGCATCCTCAATCTTAAGACCGCATTGGTTGTCTTTTTGCTCCTCAAAGACGTTTTAAAACATTTTTTCTGACTCATAATTTATTCCTTTCATGATTGTTTAAAAGTTATCAGTATGTTAGCTGTTGTTAGACACAAAAAAACCGACCCCGGTTTCCCGGAATCGGCCAGTCACACACCGCTATCTTCCATTTTTATTCACTCATAGGCAGCCTCCTTCCCCATTTTTCCTTCGTCCTTTTTAGACGGTCTCCGTTTTTCAACGCCTCTCATATAATCCGTCAGCCATGGCAAAAGACCTTTCAAGCCAGGGCATTTCCTTGACCAAAAGGTCGTGATAAAACTTTTCGCCGATCTGCCTTGCCGCCTCGTTCTTGTATGGCCCCCTTATAAGGAGTGTGAGAAACTCACCATATTTTATGTCCCGGTAGATCGGATTCCCTTTGCCCTGAAATGTGAAGTGTTGTGCAATCATTTTAACGAGCGATTTCGGCATGATTCCGTGTTTTTTGTACTTCCTTTTTTGGTTTCTACCGATATCCTGCGCATATTTTATAGCCTCCTGATCCCCCTCAAAGTAACCGCAACCATTAACATCGTCTTGGGACATAATGAAGTCGATGATAATGGGATGCTTTCCGTTAATATTTGTTGTTTCTTTCATATAGATATCTCCTTCCTTGTGTTGGTTCGGGTTTTGGCGACCAGCGCGTAGTTCCCGTTTGCTGCTCTAGTTGTTAAATATTTCATCCATCAGCAGTCCTTATCCGCCGGCGTTCCAACCAGTTTTCAATGTCGCAAACAGCGTAGAGGCATTTTCGGGACCATTTAATGTAGGGAGGGCCTTCGCCTCGCATTCGCATATTTGCCAAACTCCCAGGTGTCGTTCGAAGCATTTCGGCTGCCTCCTTCGCTGATAAAAACTGCCGGTCCATTTTGTGTCCACCTCTTTTTTTGTATGACGTTGGAGGGCACCATAACATATAAACAAGAAAAAACATCAATAATATAAATATGTTACAAGTGTATAAAGGGGGTTTATAGTGTAGAAAATGATTTACTGGGGAGGTTGTCTTAAGAAGATGATTTGGCCAGGGAGGGATGTGAAATTCAAAATGTGGATTGGGGGGTGGAAGAAGGTCATCTTTCACTTCAGGTTAGCTATAGGTTATCAAAAATAAAAAATGGTTACAGCATTGAATCTGTAACCATTTGATTTAACTGGTACCCCTGGCGCGATTCGAACGCGCGGCACACGGATTAGGAATCCGTTGCTCTATCCTACTGAGCTACAGGGGCGCATGATGAGTATGATGATTAGAGGGCGTGCCCTTTAACACGCTT
>Ga0208495_1000420_pt1 | contig 14674 bp, 14 predicted proteins | sample CryBogmetaGMA14M_FD_184551 | JGI IMG/M metagenome (GOLD analysis project Ga0208495, IMG submission 184551) | Freshwater microbial communities from Crystal Bog, Wisconsin, USA - MA14M (SPAdes) | ecosystem: Environmental > Aquatic > Freshwater > Lake | place: Crystal Bog, Wisconsin, USA...
GACCAATTGGCGCCGGCTCATGCAAAAAGCCAGCCTTGCCAACAAGGTTGGGAAGTTCGGCGCGGGTTGGGGCCTGGGGGACGATGCGTGGGCGGACCGCCTGGGGGTTGAGATGGGTTATCTGAAGCCATGGGAGCGAAAATTCCAGATGAAGGCAGGCGGGAAATAGTGGTTCATGCTGGATTGGAGCGGCCTTGAAGGAGATTTTTGTTTAAATGTTGACTAGCCAGGTTAACTATGGTTCCATAATCACAAAAGAGAACATATGATCTCCTCTTGTCTGAGAAATAATTAACCTGCTAGGTAATGTAAGGCCTACGCCGATCCCCTGAACACAAGGAGAATACCATGGAGAACGTCAACCACCGAAAACTCATGTCCAATTCCTTCAACAAGATGCACGAGCAGCTTTCCCTGCTCAGATCCCACCTGGAAACACTTGGTGACCGGGAAGCTAATGCGCTTCTCGATTCCATGGAATTCGGCCTACTGGCTCCCATGCGCAAGCTGAGGCTCAAGCTGGACATCCCGTATGACTGGCATGAACAACGGCCCTTCAAGGAAAGGACATTATGATGAAGCGTTCGGACATGGTTTGCAGTCGATGCATAAAGTTTGACCTCGGCCGGTGCCGCCTGGCGCCTCAAACCCAGTTTATAAGCGATCCGGAGATCCATTGGTGCGCCCAGGGCCGATGGCACATGTGGTCAACCAGGTACCAGGAGATGGAGCCCTACTTCTGGGGAGAATGGCAAGACTCTGTGAACTGAATGCCCATAAAACGAAAGACCCCATCTCAAAAATCCGTAGACGGGCCTTGCTCGGAAGCGTCCAAACAAGCGGATGCCTCTGATTCGCAAGGTCCCTTCGGCCCGGACCTCATGCACCGGATGCACGAAGTGTCCGCGCAGGGCCTCACGCCTTCCCGCGCCCTGGAACTCCTGTCCCTGTTGATACCGGCAGTCGCGTCTGCTTCTAAAGAAGACATCGACCGCTTCAAGATGCTGGACAAATTTATGAACACGGCCCGTGCCATCATGGAAACCAGGCTCAAGACCGAGGAAGCCTTGCTGATTGCCGCCAAGCTCGATGAAATGGAGTCCCGCTTGGAAAATCTCATGGCTCTCAAGCGAGTGCCGGATCCAAAGCCTATGGAAGTGTGGAATAATGGAAACGTTGCCTACGGACCTAGGGCTGCGACGTTCGAAGACCCGGCTTGACCGGTTGTGCGAGAGGTTCGAGGAGGCATCCTTCACCTCCAAGGACAATCTCTTTCACATCAGGAAGTTCATAGAAGACCTGAAGATAATCAACAAGCAGGGCGAGATGGTCTCGCTGATCATGAACCGTTCCCAGGAGATTGTATTTGAAAAACTTATGGAATGCCGGGAAAAGAGAATACCTGCACGGTTCATCTGTCTCAAGTCGCGTCAACTGGGCATTTCAACGTTGATCGAGGCCTTTATTTTTGCTCTGGTCACTCGCTATCCCAACCGATTTGCCCTGGTTGCAGCGCATTCCATCGAGAGTGCCCAGGTGGTCTTTTCCATGGCACGGCGTTTCCACCGGCACCTGTCGACCGGACCACGTACGCCGCTTGCAAGGGATAGCATCAGGCGCATAGAGTATCCTGCGCCGCACTATTCACGGATTGAGATCGATACGGCGGCCAACCGGAACCTGGGGCGGGGAGGCACCATTCATTACGTTCATGCCGGCGAGGTGGCCTTTTGGGATAGACCCGAAGAACCTATCCTTGCCATAAACCAGGCTGTTCCACGGCACTGGGACACCCTTGTTTTTTGGGAATCCACTGCAAACGGCGTACACAACCTGTTTCATCGGACATGGGTGGAGGCACAGCGCGGCGAATGTGAAATGCAGCCCATATTCTTGTCATGGAAGGGTTTCCCTGAATACAGCCTTCCCATGGCCCCTTCCGAACGACTTGACCTCACCGATGTTGAAACACAGTACATACATGATCACAAGCTCACCCCGGAACAGGCCAAATGGGCTTTTCATTTCAAGAAAAATCAGTGCCACGATTCCTGGGAAAAGTTCCACCAGGAATACCCGGCAGCCGCGCACCTGGCATTTATCTTCACCGGTATGCCGTGGTTTGACCAGGCGGTTCTCCAGGAACTCCTCGATAACAAGGCCTGTCTTCCTATGAACCGTGGAGGGATGGAATTTTCAGACGCACGATACCCTGTCGTCATGTTCCTGGAGCAGGAACAGGGGCCTCTCGGTATATGGAAACACCCCGAGCCTTCTTTTAGTTACAGCCTGGGCATGGATGTGGGTGAAGGGGTCGGCGCGGACCATACGGTGATACAGGTGCTCTGCAACGAAACCCGGGAGTTGGTCGCAACGTATCGTTCCAATCGGGTGAGGGCGGAGATGGCAGGGGTGGACGCATACCTTCTGGGGTCGTACTATAATTTCGGGCTGCTGGGGATTGAACGCAACGGCCCGGGACTGGCGGCACTTGCCGGCTGTGAACGTGGACTGGCGCAATTTCCCCAGATGAGAGGCTATCCGAACCTCTATTACCATACCTTCACGGACCGAAAAATCCCCCAGGAGACAACGAGACTCGGGTGGATCACCACCAGGGCCACGAAAGAATCAATGCTCGGCCGTCTGGCGGAGAGCCTGGAAAGCCGCAACCTGAAGATATACAATCGTTCCACCCTCCTGGAGATGCAGGGATTTGTCTGGGATGCTGAAAAAAAGACGTTCAGGCAGAACTACCGGCCGCCCGGAGAGAAAATCACCCATGACGATGAGATTATGGCCCTGGGCATCGCCAATGAAATGATGAGCCGCAACTGGGAAAATCGCTTTATCACCGCGCGGCTGCCAGAAGGAGGGGATTTCTAGCCGATGCATGCCGATTATCTCGAAGACGGAACCGTAGTCGTGTTCGGAGCCTCAAACAAGCTGATATTCAACAGGATATGGGCCGGGGTCGGCTGGCCGGACCAAGATGCCGGCCACATCTGTGTTGTGGGCGAGAGGACGGCGGACAACCTCTACCATTGCCTCTGGGAAAAGCACGGCGGTCTGTGGGAACTGGGAGACGCCGCGCTGGAAGCCAAGAAACGCTTCCTGATCGACTGCATTTGGGTGGATGCCCGGGACACGATTTCCACATCCTATCTCCGGACACTGGAAGGCCTCTGCTTCCATCCGGAACTCGGGACGAAACTCCCCATGGGTATGTCCAAGGCTGTGTCTCCTGGACGCCGGAAGGCACCGCTTACGGCGCGAGACGGCACGGCAGCAATTGCGCCTGTCCAGGAGCGAATTTGGGCAAACTATCGGTCTGCTCTTGAAAAGACCCGTGGAGTCATCATGACCGGCCGCCTCTTTGTTCACGAAACACATTGCCCCCAGACGGTCTACACGCTCAGGCAACCTCTGGAACAGCTCTTGAAGTCCACCGTAATGATGGCTCTCGTATGGGTCGTGACCGCGCTGGAAATCACCAAGGGGAATTTGATCGAGGCGCGTGAACCGCTGGACCCATGGTACGGCAATTTGTCAAGAAATCGCCCAGGGTCTTGACGGCCCGTTGAACCAAGGAACAGCGCCATACTTCCGTCATGGGGAAATGCTGTGGACGGCTTTTTTTTTGGGCTGAACATTCTTCCTAACCCATGACTTGAGTGGAATTCCATGATAAGAGAGAAGTTCAATTCTTATACAGGGAGTACAGACACCAATGAGCACAGTGAAAGCTGCTTCGGAAGCTTTGCAGCCTTATCCCGGTCAGGACGAAATCAGCCCATTCATGATCCCCATGCCGGCCAAACCCGTTCAGGAATCTCTTCCCTTGACAATGGCAATGTCGGATTGGCCGAGTGAGCCCTCTGGTGCGAAACCGTCCGAAGAAAAAGAAAAAGAAAAAGAAAAAGAACAAGAAGATGAAGACGATATCGAAGACGATGAAGATGACGAGGATGAAGATGATGATGATGACTGGGAAGACGACGAAGTAGAATATGAAGATGACCTAGACGACGATGATGACTTAGACGATGATGACGAAGATGACGAAGAGGAAGACGAACAACAGTGATTGCCTGAGTTGTCAGACTATTCGACGCACTGCTTCCAAGTGCTCGGTCCGTTCAAATACAGCCCGTACCGGAATCTGAAATCCGCGTACGGCAATGCTCTCGATCGGACCTCTGAGGGCCTTGACCACCAAATCATAATGATCGCCGGAAAGCCCATATTGCTCTATGGATTCCTGTTCGGAATCGATAATCCAATATTCGCCTACGCCATGGGCAGCATAGTCATCGAACTTGATGCCACGGTCAATCTCCTCCGTTGAGTCGGATAGGATCTCAGCAATGAAATCCGGTGCGGGAAATTTCGATTGATCAGGCGTGAATCCTTGCGACTTTGTGGGGCCGAAATAACAAACATCCGGTTCGTAGTCATTGCGGGTCAACGTAATGAGAATTCTTTCATGTCCGACAAAGCCTAAATTGTTTGATACTACATACAAGTCCAGAAGGTGGAACAGTCTGGCAGATGCCTGATTATGTTTCTTTTTGACCGGTGAGTGCACAACTAATTCTCCGCAGATAAACTCGACTTTCTGCTCTTCGGACATTTCCTCGTAAAATCTTTGGCGTTTTTCGGTCTCTTCCTTGAGCAGCGAATGAAACCTCTTTACATAAAAAGGTAGTCTCGGCGAAAGAACAAGTTGCTCGGCCGCCTTGTCCCACATCGGCCCCTGGGTTGGATAACTCGTATTCATGAGACAACTTCCGCTGACCGGCCTTTTTGGTCCTCCGGGTAAAGAACTCTCTGCCCGTAATGTTACAGGATGCCGGAAGCCAAGTAAAGAATTCCAATTTCCCCACCGTTCCACATCTCTCCCGAGAAAGGATGACACAATGACCTCTCTATTGGGCAATGCGACGCACCTCATGGGCATTCCCATATCAGGCACTCCTGGAAAAGGGGATGTCCTGCAATACAACGGCTCTGCCTTTGTGCCGGGCGACCTCGAACAACATCGTAAAAATATCCAGCTCCTTTTCATGCAGCAGTCTATCTACAACAACATTGCTGTAGGAAATGCCGTCGATGGGTTCTTCGATACCTTCCAGGATGAAACGGGCATTGATGCAGCTCTTTCAGAGATTACTTACGATGCTGTCAACGAACTTTACAAAGAACTTGATAATTCCAATACGTGGACGAAGCTTACGGTAACCGGATCAACACCAAATCTCGATTATCAGGGATTCTATGACCCGGTGAACCATAATTACCTGGTCCACTTCGAAGGTAATGACGGTAAGGTTTACAAATTCACCATCGCTGCCGGCACCTGGTCAGTACTTTCCCCCACCGGAGGCCCGCCGCCGAACAGAAGGCACTGCTCCCATTGCTATGACCCGATCAATCATGTTTGGTGGATGTTCGGCGGCCAGAACGTAACCACCGGCTTGGGTAGAAACGACCTGTGGAAATACGACATTGCAGCGAACACGTGGACCCAGTTCACTCCTGCCAACCCACCGGCGGCACGGGATCGCTTCGGCGGCATCTATGACCCAACAAACCGGGACTTCATTATCTTCGGTGGGTACAACGCGGTGTCAGGGCCGCTCAACGACTTGTGGAAATACAGCATCCCGAACAATACCTGGACGCAACTCTCGCCCAGCGGCAGCCCGCCCACGGCAAGGTTTCGCATTCACGTAGCCCTTGATTCACACAATCGCTGCCTCTACGTGTTCGGCGGGTATGACAACACTGCTTACAGAAACGACTTGTGGAAATACGATATCGCCGCGAACACCTGGACGCAGATCTCGGCAACAGGCGGCCCGCCGTCGGCCCGTGCAAATCACCAAACCTGCTACGATCCCTGGTCAAGGAATATCATAATCCACGGTGGAGTTGATGCTGTAGGAGTCAAGAGCGACCTGTGGAAATACAATGTCGCTTCAAACACCTGGACCGACACTGCAGCGTCATCACCGCCGGCAAGCAGCCACAGACACCCGGGGCTGGATACGCTCCACATGAATTGGTTGCTCTGGAACCAATCCACTCAGGAAATGTGGGAGTACCAGGTAGCACCTAAACACCTGGACCTGGTGAGCACGGCCCACACTGCCGGGGCTGTTCCTTCGGTAGCAGGGGCTGCTGTGTTGCTGAAGAACAAGGACGCGTCCACCAGGGTTTACGTGTCCACGACAGCAACGCCGGCATGGACGGAGATGACCGGATTGGTAAAGACAGCCACCCTGGCGGACAGCATTGAGCACTATGCAACCGACAAGGTTGAAGTTAATGGGTCAGACCAGGTCAGGCTCCGGCTCACGTCCGACCACTTGCAGAATACCGAGTTGCATGGATGGGCAATGAATTGGGATTGATAATAGCAAAATCCCCCCCCCATAGGCACTAACTTAACAGGTCGCTCGTGTTGTCCTGTCCGTCATTCCCGCGGGGTGACGGTTTTACGAGTTCTGTGAAAAATTCATTCCATTTTTGTTGAGACTGTGATTATAATGAACGGCCTATTTCTATTTTGACAAATTCAGTGGATGGGATTCTGATGCGAGTCTACACAAGAATCGTGGCAATACTTTTTATTCTGGCATGTACAGCACCGCTTTGCGCCCAGATGCTCCCTAGGAACATTGCTGTGGACTCGTCATTCCGAATTGAATACCTGATTGGCCGACAGACCCTTGGGAGGGAATTCCTTGATTCCAGTTATGGTCATACTGATATAGGGATCTTGCAACCTGATTGGCAAGGTCGACACCCAGACCCTATAGATAGGCTGCACATTGACTTTGGTCCCAGTCTCCCCATCCTTGAGGGGATGGTTGAGGTCACTCCTTTTCGGTCTATGTCGGGACGGCTGGTGGGTTCTATGAGCGTACTGGAGGCAGCTAGTTGGTTTAATCTTGTAAGCGGTCCTGCCCCTTCAGGTATTTTCTGGCTACCCCCAACCGTAAATCCGCCGCCAACCATAAGCTCAGCGGAGCTAACGAACGTTATCAAGCCGACATTCCGGTCATGGGAAGCTGCTGGACTATACCATTTGAGCAACGAGGGTGGATATCGATACAGCATTGTTGCAGGCTACCGTCAGGAATCGTGGACATACCGTGTTGACGGGAATCAAGATGATAATTCGTACCTGCGTGATGAATTCGTGTCTCAGAGCCCGTTCCTGGGACTCCAGACTGCAATGTTTTTTCCGTGGTGGAAGGCCCGCTTTGAGGTGCTTGGCTCGCCTTTCATGAGGAAAAAGATTTCCCACTCGGCACGGGACCAGGGGGATTTCCAGCAACTGGATGGTACCTGGAACAAAGGTGGATTCATTGAATTTCAGACCGAAGGCACGGTGAACATTACCCCCGGCTTCTGGTTAGGACTTTTCGCACGTTACACGTATGAGGAGCTTCGGGGTGAAGCCAAAGGGACGAAAAGATCTCCATTAAGTGGCATTTACGAAACTTTACCCTATGATTTTTACACGCTCAAAAGCATGGCAAGCTTTGGTTTCAATTTCAGCTACGTCTTTTAGTATCAGGCCCCTATTCGAGAGTCTGTTCTATGTGAGCATCTTTGACCTGATTAGAAGGGATTGCGACGTTACTAATTACCGGTCATCCGACAGGTTATTCAACTCTGAGCATCTTTGACCTGATTAGAAGGGATTGCGACTGAGCGTAAACGGACTGCGACCCGAAAGCGTGTCAAGGATCGGTGAGCATCTTTGACCTGATTAGAAGGGATTGGCGTTCCATCATTTCAACACCGCCCTTTCCAAAAAGAGCAAACATGCCGATTTGGGGTACCAGTGTGTACCCGGTACGTTTTAGGCACCTGGTGCTCTAAAGGTACCCGGTTCTCTGAAGGCAGTAGTCAGAAAGACAGTAACAGGTACCTGAAGCGGACCGGGTAATTATAAGGTAGTAGTTATTATTTATGGACCAATTCGGGAAATGCTTTCTATGATTGCTCGGCTTTCAAAACCCTCAATCTCGCAAGGCAAATATACCCTGAATTTGGTTTTCTCTCCTCTGTTTCTTGCGATATAAAGCCTCTCAATAAATCATCAGGTCTCTAAAGATGCCAGGCCTCCAGCAAAGGCGCTCTTGTGGGTAATTCCGATATGTGGAGACATCTCTGAGATGTTCACATACGTGTATGACTATAGCGATTTCCCCTTTCAAAGTGGGATACTAGGGAATTTTTACCCGCCGACGAAAGAGATCAGGGTGAGAAGGACGCCAGGATCACGAGGAACTTCTTGACACACCAGACCCATCTGGGTTATATTTCACACTGATCATTTGATTTTATGCGGTTTTTTCTTCTAGTACCCGCAAAGAGGTATGGTTTGAAGCCGAAGCGACACATCCACGCGGCCGTCCTGCCGTTCCTGCTCTTTGTGATCGGCTGCTTTCTCATCCTCTCTCCCACACATTCAACTGCGCAGGGCAGCCAGTCCTGGTGGGGGTCCGACCGCTGGTGGGACTGGTCCGACTACAGGGGCAGCCTGGGCGTGAGGTTCTGGATGCCCAAACTCGCTTCAGGAAGCATTACCTGGATCGGTAAAGAGCACGATCTCCTCGGGGGATACAATTTTCTACCAAAGCCGGATTATTTCAAGGAAATGTGGTTTACCCTCTACATTGACCGGCTCGCCCTGAGATTCAACTTTCAGGAAGACCACAAATTTAACGGAATGATCGGCACCGGGGCGTTTTCGCCAAGCGATGTTGAGCCAGTTGCAGTGCCACCTAATAATACACCTGTTAAAACAGATTCAATACCTGATCCCCAGAGATTTTCAGAGCTTGATGTGGGGTGGACACGTTTCGGATTGGACCTGGATCTTGTCCGGTACCCTTTTTTGCGGGCCGGCATCAATTTCGACCGTCATTATGAGGCCCCCATATTCGTGAACAGACATGACATCGAGAGTGTAACCGGTGTGCCCTTCGCTCTTGGTTATGAGGGTAACACAACCTGGTATCTCTATGAAGTATACTACGACTACCTTAAAGATTATATAGGTCCAGACCCACGCGTTCAAAGGTTCACCACCGGCCAGCCCCCGGTGACCATCGGACTTCATGCCACTGCGATTCCCGGGCGAATCCGTGGGATACCCCTGACCGCGCAGGCCCGGATACGTATTCCCATGCCCTTGCTCAAACAGTTGTTGCAAATAAAGTCTGAAGCCAGGGTGACCGAATGGGAGGTTTCCGCGGGGCTGCGGCCGGCTGTCTGGCATACGAGCCTGTACGGGTTTTCCACATTTTCCATGGGTTTGGAGGCCGGGTTTCGCTCCACCTACCTGGATATGACGCTGGACGATGCCAAATGGGCTGTCAAGGCCCACTGGCAGGGATTGTTCGTGCAGGTCGGGCTTTATTATTAACCATGGATCTAAAACACTGCGTCTTGTGGTCACCGGAGTTAAGTGGATAGCCCTATAACACTAATAAAATTGAGGTAAGAAGAGTAAACATTCAGTATTAAGGGCGCAGGCATATCTGGCTGCGATCAAGCCTTTCCCAGCCCAGTCAAAACAGCTTGACTAAGCGCTATATTATATGATTAAATGCTCATGTTGGAACTCTGTCAGTTTGTAGAAAGGCTGCATGAGAAATATCCCTATATACAGGCCTGGGGCATTCTTCATTCTCGTGATGGCGCTGACCCTTCTGACTGCTCCCCTATGCTACGCGCAGTGGTCCGGCCCCAATATCAGCTCTTTCCTCCCGCTCAGCACCATCGAACACTACATGGGCCCCATCTTCTGGGGCACAAACATGAGCAACACCTTCCGCAGCGAATTCGGCCTCAGGTTCTCCGCTGCAGAGATCAATAAGGCACAGCTTAAAGGATCCAAGGCAGGGACTATTGACCTGTCCCCCGACCTGTGGGTCAATGATGATAATTATACTATCGAAGAGGGATTACTTCAGACGTACCTCAACGGCACGCCGCTCCGCCTGGATGCTTATGTGAATTTCCGCATCTGGCGCTTCGGCCTGCGTGCCAATTACTCGGATTTTCAGACCAGGAGCAACAGGCCGGGCCTTGGCGGCATTGAATTCAGCGGCTTGAGTGCCGGCGCGGACTTTGACGTGGTCAAGATGGAGTGGCTGACCATGGGGGTTGCCACTGATTGGTATTTTTACGATCCAATGTTTTTTGGCTTCGTGCCTGTGAATTCTATCCGAGGAGACCGGGATCATCCTCCGGATGGTGAGACATATCGTATTTTTAATGGCTCCATAAGGGGCAACAAGCCTATAACCATCGGTACCTATTCCCGTTATATTCCGCCCGAGATTCTCGGCTTTCCCGTATATTTTGAATCTGCACTCAATTACAGCATCAAGGGCTCGCGTCTCTCCTCGTATGGTGCCGCGCTGGTATTTCGACCCCAGATCTACCGGTTCGATATTGCTGCACGGCTAAAGTTCCAGAGGCTTCATCTCGAGTTTGAGGAAGACACGATAAGTTCGGTAGGCGTGCCAATTAATAGGGAGTTGCAAAGTTGGCAGATCGACGCCACGTGGAACATCTACGGGGTTGAATTTGCCATGTACTTCTGACCCGACATCCTCTTTCCCCCTGTTGACATCCAATCGTACAGTTTTGACTCAATGACGCATTGAGGCCCATCGGAAACATAGCGGCGATTTGCTACTGGAACCCCTATTGCAGTAGAATGAACGAATCGTTGCCATACCCCGAATTTAAAAAAGAGATCAATAATATGGGCTTCTTCTCAAAAATAGTCGATGCAATGACCGACTTCGTAGCCTTGAGGCTTCTATAGAGAAATTTATAAAGAGACTGTTCATGAGGTGCTGGCTACGTATAACTTGACTGACTATGCAGTCAACCACTTAGTTTCGAGTTGGGTGCAACAAATAAAAGCGGATTGAAAACAAGCAGGAACAAATAATCAACCTCGTAATTATGGGGATTACTTGTTACGGCAAGAACGTCGGGATATGACACTTTAACACGTACTTGATAAAAACGTGGGAGATTGGTTACGAATCAAGACATTAGAAACTGGTGGAATATGCACGACCTTGAAAGACGTATGTGCAGAAAACAATGCCGAGAGTGAATAACTATATCCTGAACAGGGCATCAGACCCACGTTTTGAGGAGGAGCTAGCCAGATCGTCAAGTTTCAATGAGTTCGTGATAAAAGAGATAATGACAGGGCGCCTATAGACATTCACTGGTCATTAAAGGGAATTATAAATGGGATGGCTCGGATGGCTCTTGATTTCCGTATGTATTCTTGCCGCTTATTTAGCTTTCAAGACTGATGGCACCTTACGTATCTTCACCTTGATAAACCTGATCACCTATCTCTGTTCGTTAGGAATAATGCTTATATATGGTCGAGGTGAAATTGTCTACAGGTTGGATCTTTTTGCTACAAGGGTAAATTTGATAACGTCTGTCATTGGGGTTATCTTACTAATCATTATTGTTGTGTTTTATTACCGTAAAGAGGTTTTCGCCCCACTGTGTCACAATTCCCCGACGATTCCTTTCATGGGGTGCAGCTATTTTGTGTCAGAGATCAGGCAGTCCCCGCTGACTGCTGTCGCAGATGCTGACCAAGGGGAGGATTGACAAAACTATCAGGTTGGCACACATTCAGGCACTGGTTGTTCAAAAGCGTTGAGGAGCGTACAGCCCTGTTGAATCTTTTTGATGGGGCTTATACAGTCTGCATAATCATTGTTGGGCGTCCACTTAAAACGACATGGCATCGCTTGCAGAACTGAAACAACGTGCGAGGCATCTCAAAGCGGAGACTTTTGCTCTTTACCTTGCCGCACGTGACCCGAGAACGCCTTGGTATGCAAAGCTTCTCGTTGCTGGGATCGTCGCCTATGCCTTCAGCCCTATTGATCTGATCCCAGACTTTGTGCCGGTTCTTGGCTATCTGGATGACCTCGTCCTGATACCAATGGGCATCGCCTTGGCTATAAAGTTGGTTCCCCATCAAGTTTTGGCCGACTGTCGAGCGAGGGCGCAGCAAACCATTCAGAATGGAAAACCCGTGAGCCGAGTTGCAGGCGCTGTAATTGCGGTGATCTGGGTGGTATTGGCAGCGCTCTGCATCGCGTGGGCCTATGAGGCACTCATGGCACAATCGTGAGCACGCCCAACGATTAGACCAAATGCCAAATGTTTGCGGCTACCGTACTGCTTCGGCGGATACATCGGTTCGCAATTGCCATGTATCCCCATCCGAGGACCGGAAGCCAGATCCTTTACAGCCAGATCTCTACGAAATCATTCTTCCCTTCCCTGACACAAAATAGCTGCACCCCCTTTCATGGATTCCCTTCTATCCTTTAAAACTATCTATTGAGCCTCTTGCAAAAGTCCCTTTTCGTCATCCCGGCGGAGGCCGGGAACCAGGTTTTTCAGGGATTTCTGGACCCCGGCCTCCGCAGGGGCGACTGTTTTATCGAGTTTTGCAAGTAGCTCTATTAAGACCATATAATCTCCGACGCAGTGAGAGCCCGTGCATGATTTCACCCATGCTGAGGGGTATTGCCTCGCGGTAAACATCGCGCTACGGAGCTGTGGTGAAGTCGTTTTACCAGCAATGAAGGCGGACATGAAGCAGGGGGCGAGGACGGACCTCGGGCGCACGCGTCCTTTGATCTCTGCCCAACAAGCCGCAGAGGAAATAGGAGAGTCACGACGGTTGACAGCTTCTTCGTATTTCGGAAACGATTTTATAATACCGGGCAAGGGCAAAAAAAGCGAGGGATGTAGACGTTTTTCAGTTTACGCCTAAGATGTTGAAATTGTTGAGGCACAAAAAAACATTCCTCGCATCGGCAATACACTGGTATCATTGAGGAAACTATGTTCTTTACACCGCCGGTAAGGTACATGATAATGACAAGGATCCCATCCCTCGTTTTAGGGTTGCAAAGTTCAAATATTTTGGGTAATTCTATATGGGAAGTGAGAATCTTTGACCTGATTAGAAGGGATTGCGACATTGCAGCAGTACATCCTAACTTTCGAGTAAAGAACTTGTGAGAATCTTTGACCTGATTAGAAGGGATTGCGACCTAGCACGGTACAGGATTCAGAGTTAACCTTATGTATGGTGAGAATCTTTGACCTGATTAGAAGGGATTGCGACCTTGCTTGCGCGGCGGTTATTATACGCTAACAAGGCTTTGTGAGAATCTTTGACCTGATTAGAAGGGATTGCGACTATCAACCAAACCTTGTACCACTTTACGTGCTCTGTCGTGAGAATCTTTGACCTGATTAGAAGGGATTGCGACATTATCTGAAGAGAATATCCAAAAATTAGCCGAAGCATGACGCGGTGAGAATCTTTGACCTGATTAGAAGGGATTAACGCTCCGCCTTGGGTTTCGGACTACATCACGCCTGCACATCCTCCGTCACATTTCATGCAATCGGTATCCGTAGGCACGTAATGCGCCGGGCAAAAGGGCGTGCCCGCAGTGGCATGGTAGCTATTCATCGACCATAGTGAGCGGCAGCAGCTCCCGGATAACCCATCGGATCGATTTGATTTGAAGTGGCGTTCCAGTGATATGGTGGGTCGCTCAGTGCGCTCTTACATAACGCAAAGGCGGTTATCAGACCCTGACGGGCAAAAGGCTATCGCTCCGATAACCCACGTTGTGCAATCGCTTGAGCTTTTTAAGATGCTTGGTTTGGTCGCTTGTGGATTATTGTCTCAAGACTCCCGCCCACCCCGTGTCGGCTTTGTGTCAATGGGCCCTCCGGTCCCAGCTAACATCAGAAATTTGAGATCAAATCAACACGAAGAGCCATAATGGCATCAATGGTCCTTCCAGGATTTGTGCCATAATTGTTTGATGCCGTGGGCGTACGCCACTGAGTACTCTTATCTATACAGGCATAACTGAACCACTTTCCAGGCTTCCACCTAGAAGCAACTACTTCAATTTTCCAATTCTCAAGGAGATTCCAAGCGAAACCAAGGTCAATCTCATATCCAAGTGACGTGTCTGGAATTGAGGGAGCAAGAGAATTGGTAGAAAAATCAAGCATAACATTGCCGGTATAAGTGGGGTAATTTTCGAAAAAGGGGCTCGGGTCAGGAGGATAACCGGCGTATTGTGGAGAAATGAATCCCCATGGGTACCCCCTCGAAACTCTCTCCGCAGTAAAGAAAGATGCAAAAACATTCAAGTTCGAAGCAACAGCATAATCTAACCGTCCTGCCAGAACTAAAGCATCAAGCATGTAACCTTCCTGATTCAATCCCTGGTTGAACCTGTCATAAAAGAGAGTGCTTAGATAACTCGGAGCGGCAGGTGGACCAACACTAATTAGATCGCGACTGTATCCAGCTAAACCAGAGCCGTAAACATAGGGCAGCAGGTATGCATACTGACGCCAAATAGTAATTCCTGCAAGTTCATTACTCAGTGCCGGTTGCCTCAAGAATCCTGCTGGTTGTCTGTCTATATACGCCCCGTTTCTTCTGTCCAGACCAGGCGAGAAAGCAACAAGGAAACCCAGTTTCGTCGGTCCTGTCACAACTCCCAACTCAGCCATGTAGCGCCATTGCTCAATGTACGTAGAGGAG
>Ga0208495_1000422_pt1 | contig 14646 bp, 11 predicted proteins | sample CryBogmetaGMA14M_FD_184551 | JGI IMG/M metagenome (GOLD analysis project Ga0208495, IMG submission 184551) | Freshwater microbial communities from Crystal Bog, Wisconsin, USA - MA14M (SPAdes) | ecosystem: Environmental > Aquatic > Freshwater > Lake | place: Crystal Bog, Wisconsin, USA...
GGGGGGGATATGAGCGCCTCCATTAAAACGTAAGCGGCTTGGAGTGCCTCTGTAGGGCAAAGCGGAAAACATTCTTTGCAGTTCCAGCACTCCTTAGAGGCTATCTCTGGGATGAAACTGATCTCTTTCCTTATTCCTCTATCAACAAATCCGACAGCGTTCTTCTTTTTGACCTCAGCGCAGTATCTTACACAGAGACCACAATGAATGCAAAAGGATGGCTCTTTTTCAAAACGGTCCCTGTCCGCACCATACTCTTTAGCCAGATCCTGCAATATGAATGAATCGGGAGCATGAGCCAACTGAAGCTCTAAGATCATTTTGCGAATTCTATCTATCTTCTCAGATCTGGTTCTTACGATTATATTTTTCTCCACCGGGTAGACGCAGGAAACAACGATTCTTGTCCAGCCGCGACTTTCTAGTTCTACTATACAAAGTCGACAAGCCCCGTAGGGTTCCAATTTCTCGTGGTGACACAGTGTGGGGATCGATATCCCCGCGCTTCGTGCCGCCTCCAAGAGGGTCATCCCTTCTTTGGCTTTAACTTCTTTTCCGTCGATTTTTAACAGGATTTCGCTCACTTTTCTTTACTCTTTCTGACTATAGTTCGGGCTTCTTCAGGGATAGGAGGCGGAACAGGCTCGCCGGAAATCTTCTTGGCCGCAGCAAAGCGAGAGGGGCAAACTTCAAAGCAGGTTCCGCACTTGGTGCATTTCTCCTGATCTATGACATGGATCTGCCTCTTGCCGCCGGTAATCGCCTCGGAAGGGCATTTCCTGAGGCAATTCATACAGGCCTGGCACTTATCCGGGTCAATATAGTACGAGATGAGTTCCTTGCAGGATAGAGCCGGGCACCGCTTCTCCTTGATGTGGGCCTCATACTCTTCTCTAAAGTGTTGCAACGTGCTCAAAAACGGGTTAGGGGAACTCTTACCTAAAGCACAAAGGGCCGCTTCTATGGCTGTCTCGGATAGCAGCTCCAAAAGCTCGATGTCGCCATCTTTTCCCTTTCCTTTCGTGATATTAGTGAGAATCTTGAGCATCTGCCTCATACCTTCACGGCAGGGTACGCATTTACCGCACGATTCCTCAGTGAGGAATTCGAGGAAGTACCTAGCGATATCTACCATACACGTATCTTCGTCCATTATGATCATCCCACCTGACCCCATCATTGACCCGGCCTTGGTGAGTTCATCAAAACCAACCGGCAAATCCAACAGTTCCTCAGGGAGACATCCGCCGGACGGTCCTCCGGTCTGCACTGCTTTGAACTTCTTGCCTCCAGGGATTCCGCCGCCGATCTTGTAGATAATATCTCTCAGGGGCGTGCCCATGGGTACTTCTACGAGGCCAGTGTTGGTTATTTTACCGACCAGGGAGAAAATCTTCGTGCCCTTGCTGGTATCAGTTCCAAACTGAGTGAACCAGTCGGCTCCGTTGTTGATGATGAGCGGCACATTGGCCCATGTCTCGACATTGTTCAAAACGCTGGGTCTGCCCCAGAGGCCTACGACGTTGGAGCGGACGTACTTGGGTCTGGGCTCTCCTGCCCTGCCTTCCAATGCCGTCATCAGAGCGGTTGATTCACCACAGACGAAAGCGCCGGCTCCTCTGTGCACCTTAACGATGAAATCAAAGCCTGAGCCAAGGATGTTTTTCCCGAGAAGGCCAAACTCCTCGGCCTGCTGGATAGCGATGTTCACATTCTCTACCGCTAAGGGGTATTCCTGTCGCACATAAATATAGCCCTCGTGCGAACCGATGGCATAGGCACCGATGGTCAACCCCTCGAGGACTGAGTGAGGATTCCCCTCGAGAAGGCTCCTGTCCATATAAGCTCCAGGGTCCCCCTCGTCTGCATTGACGATCACATACTTTACGTCGCCGGGGGCATTACGGGATCCTTCCCACTTGGTCCCTGCGGGAAAGCCCCCGCCTCCCCTCCCTCTCAGATTTGCTTTCTTGACTTCCTGTAATACCTGGTCGGGGGTCATCCCGGAAAGAACTTTGGCCAGCGCGGAATAACCGCAAATTGCCAAATAGTCATCAATATTCTTGGGATCAACACTTACGTTGGAACCGAAAACAATACGGCCCTGGTTCTTGTAGAAGGGGATATCAGATTCATGAACTATCTTTTCATTAGTGGCAGGGTCGGTGTAAAGCAAACGCTCTATGACCTTCTTCTCCTTTATAGTTTCGGAGACAATTTCAGGAACATCCTCAGGCTTTATCTGGAAATAGCATATTTCCTCAGGGCGAATAACGATAATGGGGCCCCGCTCACAAAAGCCGTGGCAACCGGTCCTCCTGAATTCCACCTCGGCGTTTAAACCATGTTTTTGGATTTCCTCTTGGATACTGGCAGCCACTTCCCGACTGCCAGAAGCATGGCAAGCAGATCCGGAACAGAGCGTAATACAGGTTTTATTGGGGTCTCTTTCCGAGAGGAGGTTTCTTCTGAATGCTTCCAATTCAGCGGGTGAATTTATCCGCGGCATAAGTTCTTCCTTAATCATAATTTTTTAACACGTCTGCGGTCTTTGCCGGCGCCATCTTACCGTGAGTCTTTCCATCGATGTCCACCACCGGTCCTAAAGCACAGCAACCGAGGCAGTTAACGGTCTCCAGGCTGAACTTCAGATCCAGGTCTGTTTCACCCGGTTCAATTCCCGTCAGGCCTTGCACCGTGTCGAGCACACGCGACGCACCCCGAACATGGCAGGCTGTTCCCACACAAATGTGAATTTGATGGCGTCCCTTAGGAACCAAACTAAAGGCTTTGTAGAAGGTAGCGATATGCTGTATCCGGGTCATAGGAACCTGCAATCTTTCGGCGACTCTCTCCAATGCCTCCCTGGGAAGCCAGTTATTTTCTGCCTGAATGTCCAGTAACACCTGAATGAGATAACTGGGCTCGCAGTTGTGTTTATCAATTATCTGGTCGATTATGTCTTTGTCCATAGCCTCTGTCCTAATGTTCTTCTTTCTTCTGATCCACCGCCTGCTTTTTCACCTCAGGCGAGAGCAAAGCACTTCCGGCTTTCATCGTATCGGACCAATCTTTGCTTCGATGATGCATTAAGGTGTTTTGATACCTTAGACGGGGTTAGCCCTAAAGTCTTTGCAATTTCTGCAGTTGAAAGGGGTCCTTCCCGCAGGAGTAACATAATTTGGCTTATGGCCAATTTATCGGCAATGGTTTCATTAAATAACCGGTTCAGCTCGTCACTGTCGAAGAATTTACGGTATTCTTCTTCCGGCATAGCAGGCAGTCTCAGCCTCTCCCTTTCCACCAGTCTGATGTAGGGGATAAGCCGGGTGACCGCTTCCAGTTTGAACTTCAATTCCTTTTCGTCCAGGCCTTCCCCTAGGCCAAGGGGTCCTAGCTCTTTCACCTTCTTGACAAAACCATTAACCCCTTCGACAAAAAGGTTGGCTTCAGAGCCGGACATAAATGCGATCTTCAATCTCTCCGGGTTCAGCCCTATGTGTTCCAGCAATTTCTTAGCTAGGCTCACCATGGTTAAGGCATGGTAATTTCCATGAGTAATATAGTTACATTCATTTAAGTGGCATGCACCAAGGAATACCCCATCCGCTCCGTTTGAGAAAGCCCGGAATACATGTGCCAGATCGACTCGACCGGAACACATGACGCGAATGAGCCTCATTTCAGTTGTATATTGACTTCTGGAAACTCCAGCTAAGTCGGCTGCGCCGTATGCTCACCAATGGCATACAAACCCTAAGACCTTTGGTTTGAATTTAAGTCCTGCACTCATACGTTCTCACCTCGTAATTGGTAATCCCGGCTTTATTCATTCGTATATTTCTACACATCTCCAACCGCAGCATCCATTCGCTGTATGACCTCTTCCTCTGGAAACGCCGCATCAATTTCGCTCAAGAGTTCTTCATCGGTATAGTGCTTCAGCACTATGGCAGACGTCGCGCACACCGTGTTGCAGAGACCATCACCTTTACAGAGGACAGGATTAACCATGGCCTTTCTGCCGCGCGATGTCTCGACAAACTCTATGGCGCCATAGTTGCATACCGTTATACATGCCCCACACGAAACACACTTATCCTCATCCACCGCGCACACAGAACCGGAGGCGACCACTACATCACGGGAGAGAAGCGTTAAGGCCCGGCCTGCAGCTCCATAAGCCTGGTTGATCGTTTCCTGAATAAACTTGGGATAATGAGCCAGTCCACAGAGATAAACGCCGTCTGTAGCAAACTCAACAGGCCTTAATTTGACATGGGCTTCTTTGAAGAAGCCATCCGGGTTCAAAGTTACCTTGAATAATCCGGCTATTTCCTTGGTCGCCGCCGATGGTATGACAGCGGCAGCCAGGGCAATTATGTCAGCATCCAATTCGAGCTTCTTACCTAAGATATAATCGATCGCGGTAACCTTTAGAACGGGCCGACCCTCGTCCGACTCGCCGGCTTCCACCTGAGGTTTATCATCCGGTTCATAGCGGATAAACTTTATGTCCTTGTTTGAAGCCTCCCGGTAATAATCCTCATTGAACCCATAGGTTCTCATATCCCTAAAGAGGATGTAAATGTCCATCTGTGGATTTATCTCTTTCAGATTCAATGCGTTCTTTACAGACTGGCTGCAGCATAACCGGCTGCAGTAATTTCTCTCTTCATTTCTACAGCCTACGCATTGGATCATCACGAGACTTTTTGCGTTAATTATCTTTTCGTCTCCATTGGTGATCCGCTCCTCCAACTCAAGGTGGGTCATTACCCTGTCATCTTCTCCATAAAGGTATTCGGAAGGCGTATATAGATCAGCACCTATAGCAAGAACCGCTGCACCGTGTTTTATCTCTGTAAATCCTGTTTCAGACTTCACCGCGGTCACGAAATTCCCAACATAACCTTTAGCATCCGTGATTGTCGCATCATGGTAGACGTGTATTAAGCGGTGTTGATACACCTTTGCCATGAGATCGCGCAGGTACTCCTGAACATCCAGTCCATCGAGCGTGGAATGAATCTTTCGTGCTATTCCCCCAAGCTCCGTATTCTTTTCCACCAAGTGCACATCATGCCCCTGGTTGGCAATGGAGAGAGCACAATTCATGCCGGCTATGCCTCCACCGACCACTAAGGCCGCCTTATTAACGGGAAGATCAAATTCCTGTAATGGCTCTAGATGGCAAGCTCGTGCTGCCGACATCCGGATTATATCGTGTGCCTTTTCGGTGGCTTCTTCCTTTTCTTTGGAGTGGACCCAGGAGTTGTGCTCCCTGATATTCGCCATTTCGTAGTAATATTGATTAATTCCAGCCTCCCGAACGGTGTCCCGGAAGAGCGGTTCAAGGGTCCTGGGGCTGCAGGCAGCGACAATCACTCGATTGAGCCCCATTTCCCTCGTCATATCGGTTATTTCTTTGGCGGAGTTCGTAGCGCATGAAAATAGCTGTTCCTGAGCATGGACAACATTCGGTAGCGTTTTACAGTACTCGACTGTTTCAGGAACATTGACTATCCTTCCGATATTGGCCCCACAATGACATACAAAGACTCCTATCCTTGGCTCCTCCTTGGAGACATCCCTTTCAGGCGGATATATCCTTTCTTTGGCAAGATTTCCTCGCCTGTAGTCAAGGAGTTCACCGATTTGGGAGCCAGCTCCGCTCGCACTGAAGACCGACTCGGGGATATCGATAGGACCCTGGAAGCCTCCGCTTACAAAAATCCCGGGTCTGTTCGTGGACATGGGATTGACGGGGTTGATTTTGCAAAAATCATGAGGATTGAGTTCTATGCCGAATTTGTTTGCAATGGACTTCACATCAGCAGGAGGATTCAATCCAACGGACAATACCACCATGTCGAATTCTTCTTCTTTTACGCCTTCATCGGGAGTAGAATACCGTACCGTCACATTCTTGGTTACCGGATCCTCTTTTACTATCGTAGTGTAGCTTCTGAAGAATCGGATGCCGGGAAGTTTCTCTGTCCTTTCGTAGTATCGCTCAAAATCCTTCCCATAGGAACGCACATCGTTATGGAATATCGTACACTCTGCGTCTGCATCATGATCTTTTGTTATAATCACCTGTTTCTGGGTATAGGTGCAGCATACGGCTGAACAATAGCTGTTTTCGCCCGGAGTAACCCGTCTGGAACCGATGCATTGAATCCAGGCTATTTTATGGGGATGCTTCTTGTCGGAAGCACGCAGTACCTCACCTTCGTATGGCCCAGTGGAGCATAACAGCCGCTCATAGTCCATGCTGGTTACGACGTTCGTAAACTCTCCGTAGTGATACTCCTTGTTCACCTTTGGATCAAAGGGCTCAAGGCCGGGAGACAGAATGATCGCCCCTACCTGTATTTCTTTTTTCTCCGCCGTTTGATTCAAATCTATTGCATTATTCTTGCACACTCCTTCGCAAATACGACATTTCTTCTCTTTGAGGTAAAGACAGCTTTCATCAATATATGAAATGAGAGGAATTGCCTGAGCAAAGTATATATGGACGGCTTTATTCAGCGATATTTCCTGATTATATTGATCAGGATATTTGGCTGGGCAGTATTCTACGCATGTAGTACAGCCCGTACATTTATCCTCAAGAATATACCTTGGCTTTTTAGTCAGGGTTACCTTAAAGTCTCCTACCTCCCCTTCTACACTGTTGACTTCAGTATAGGTGAGGACCTCTATATTGGGGTGCCGGCCGACCTCGACCAGCTTTGGTGCGAGTATTCACATGGAGCAGTCATTGGTGGGAAAGGTCTTATCCAACTGCGCCATATGGCCGCCAATGCTTGGCCCTTTTTCAATCAGGTAGACCTTGAACCCGGCCGTGGCAAGATCAAGAGAGGCTTGAATGCCGCTGATGCCCCCACCGACAACCATGACGTCTCCAAAATTGGTTTGTACAAGGCCCCCACAAAGTTGCTGAAATTTCTCTTTCAGCAATATTAATTCTCCCATTTTCTATCACCTCATCAGGGTACTTCGATTAAATCACTTCCTGGATAATTTCCGTGATGTCCTTCACCTCGATCTTTTCGGTAACATCCATGGTTACCCTGCTGTCCTCAAGCATGGTAATGCAATAGGGGCAGGAAGTAGCCAGCACCTCGGCCCCGACCCCAAGAGCCTGTTCTATCCTGAGATCAGAGAATCTCTCACCCTTTTGGGTTTCCATCCAAACCCTGCCGCCTCCGCCTCCGCAACAGAGACTATCTGAGCGGGACTCAACCATCTCATTCAACTCTAACCCCGGTATCTTCTTTAAGACCCCACGCGGCTCATCATATATGCCGTTATGTCGACCCAGGTAACAGGGGTCGTGATACGTAACTTTCTTCCGATAATCCTTCTTAAGCTGAAGCCTTCCCTCGTTCACCAACTCGAACAGGAACTGGGAGATATGAACCACATCAAAGTTCACCCTGAATTCCGGATACTCGTTCTTGAAGGTATGGTAGCAATGAGGGGACGAAACGAGGATTTTCTTGACCCCATTATCGATAAAGGTTTTGATGTTTTCTTTGGCCAGACGCTTGAATAATTCCTCATCGCCCGTCTTGCGGATGCTTTCTCCACAGCAATTCTCCTTGGGTCCAAGTATGCCGAAGTCTACCCCCGCCAAGTTGAGAATATTGGCGGTGGCTCTAGCCACCTTTTTCAATCTTGGGTCATAGCTGAGATAGCAGCCGGGAAAATAGAGAATTTCCATCCCTTCGGTGAACGGTTTTACAGAAAGACCTTCCGCCCAAGCCGCCCTTTTTTCTCGATCTTCACCGAAGGGGTTTCCTTGACCAACGAGGCCTGCGTTTATGGTGCGGACAGGTTTGACAGAAGCAGGAAAAACCCCATATTCCGAGGCAATCCTGCGTAAGGATACCCCGGATTCTATCTGTTTTACGTCCCTGGGGCACTGCTGGGGGCATCTTCCGCAGGTGGTACAAAGCCATATGTCTTCACTTTCGATCTCGGTCAGGCCGAAAGTCGCCTCTCGGACCAGCTTACGCATACTGAAAGTTCTGACCCTGTTCCACGGACAAACAGTATCGCATAATCCGCATTGGAAGCATCTTTTGAATGCCTCTCCGCCGCTTGCTTTGATGACATCGATGATCTCTTTATAGGGGGTTACAGTCTCCACTGTTTTCCTTCCTCTTCTTTCGGCCTAATGTTTCAGCCCTTCTTTGACGCTGACATCCGGGAAACGGTATCCATGACTTTCTCCAAGCCATACTTGTCGATCATGGATTCCAGTCCTATCTCTACGTCCTCCAGCTTCACTTCTTCTTCTACTTCCTCTTCCCTTTCTTCGTAGATCAGTGCGTCATTAATGCACCACTGAACACACAAGGGCTTTTCCTGTTTCGGATCGTCTTCGCACATGTCGCATTTAAGAGGGAGACCGGAATCGGGTTCCTTAAAAATATCCCTTGATGGGCAGGAAGCCCTGCAGAAACCGCACTCGTCGTATTCTTTTCCATCAATCACGTATTTGTCTCTGCCCATACATTCGGCTGGAGCATACTCACCAGCATACACAGGAAGATATACGTCTCTCAGCGGTTCACGAATCACCCGAATACGAGACCTTCCCGGATTATTGCTACTGTACTTCGGCGTAGCATGAAACGCGGAGCAGATTACCTCACATGCCCTGCAACCATTGCATTTTTCAACGTCGATCTTTATGGATTTGATTATCTTCTTTTTTTTCTCACCCATGCCGGTTACCACCTCTTCATTTTATTTCTTCTCTGTTTCCGGCGAAGTCTCTTTGGAGGGAGTGCCTTCGTTATCCGTCAAAATGCCTCTCCGTAAGAAGTCTTCGGCAACATAATCCAAAGCGAGTTCATTCAATGACTCTTTCGTGGGAATGCCCTCGTTATTCCATCCCTTGAATTTGTAATACGCATCCAAGAGATTGGCTTCCAGTTCCGGGAATCTTTTCTTCCAGTGGTCCTCAGGCGGCTTCTCGTCAGCCCTCCTCAGACCTCTTCTTACATTCAAGGCTCTGACTAAAGTTCGGTTCCTCCTGTATACTTGCGTTAGTCCGGCTTCATCCATATCCATCCCTGTCGCCAGTGAGATTAAAGTCGGGTAATTGTGTATGTGATAGGGGGGCTTGAGGGGAAATGACGATAAACCGGCGCACATCCCGAGGGCGTCGTCGATGTGGTGCATCATCTCTTGCCAATCGACAATGTCAACAGACATGTCCACGGTTGGGTAATATGGATTTGAGCGTTCTCCACGTAGTTCCCAGTCCAGAAGATATTTCTTGAATTTTTCATCAGGAACCTGGATCCAGTCCTTTACAAAGTCTTCTCTTTCCTCCATCGTAAGAAAAGGCGCCTGGGGAAACTGCCCCTCGATTTGGGTAATGTTTATCTTCTCGCCGGTACAATACATAAGATAATAGACGGGATTGAGCATTCCCAGCTTGAGAGGAAGCTGCTCATGTTTCTTGATGTTGTTATGAGCATATGCTTCTGCGCCCTTACCGATCTGTTGGGCCGCCCAATAGGTGCCGTTGGCAAGAACATCTCCTATTCCCTCTCGTCGAACAATTCTGTCGAGCAACCAGTAAAATTTCCCTTCGTTGTCGGATGGGCATCCTGCAAAGTCCTCGTCAGTCAAAATGCCGGCGTCTTTAAGCTCAACGGCGAAAGCCATCACTTGCGGGGTTGAGAATCCGTCCACTCCATACTCCGTAGCACGCTGAGCGATTCTGAATCCGAAATCCAGGTCTGAAAAGGCCGCCATGGTATAGGTAAGTTTGGAGAAGCATTTCATCATGTAGGTTGAAATTCCCGGGACCGAAATGGTTGCCCCGCATTTCATCGGGCAGTTATAGCAACTGACCAGCCGTGTCCGCACACTTACTTGGGTTTTCCTCCACTTATCCTCGATTTCCTTGTTCCAATAGTCTCTTTTCCGTTCGCGGGCGTTCCCCCACATGAAATTCTGGGTGTGCCACTCCTCATCAACGAGTTTCATTTCTTGGGGTGACCCCAGCCCGGCCAAAATCGGCATTACCCCCGGGACCGGCTTTTGTTCGCGGTCTTTTATGTACTGCAGCACTTCGTTGCAAAACTTTATAAACTCAGCCGGTCGGGCGATATTGACGTCTTTTGTTCCACGAACAGCTATCGCCTTTACCCTTTTGTCTCCCATGACGGCGCCTACTCCGAGCCGGCTTGCACTGGACCTGCCCTGCTCGATGGAGGCCATATAGACCCTGTTTTCACCGGCAAGGCCGATAGCGGCCACCTGGGCTTTCGGCTCCTTCAACTCCTGTCGAATCAGTTCTGCTGTTTCAACAGCGCCTTTACCATGAAGATGACCGGCATCACGTATTTCCACCTTGTCATTGTTTATCCACAAATAGACCAGATTGGGGGACTTGCCGCGAAGGATGACTTTATCGTACCCGGCATACTTCAACTCCGGCGCCCAGAATCCCCCCATCATTGAGTATCCCATTAACAAGGTCTGAGGAGAATAAGTGGTGACAATGGTACGGTTAGCACCGGGAGCAGGTGTGCCGCATAAAAGACCGGTGCTGAATATGAGTAGATTATCCGGAGAAAAAGGGTCGGTTTCAGGGGGAACCCTATCCCATAATATCTTGGCGTTCGTACCTAGACCCCCAAGATAAAGTTCGGTTAGTTTTGGGTCAGTTTCTACCCTCTCGATGTTTCCTCGGGTTAGATCGATTTCCAAATTAAATCCTGTCTCTGCGTATCTCATCTTTCTTACCCCTTACTCAACTTGCGATATGATCGTCCGCGCTTCTGAAACCAAAGAAGTATTAATGCCTGCTCCCTTAGTGGTCTAACCAAGCTTTTCCCGATAATATTCCGGTCGAGGCGCTCAGAAGTACATGCTGTCGATTACTGCAACGGCATCGACGTCTTCTTCTTTCATAGGACGGATCTGAACATTCACCGGATCAATATCCTTTTTGTTCAAGCTGACCTGCCTTTGCTGAATGTCCTCGGAGCCCCAATACTAAATAGTAAAATGGAACCGGTTAGACCTGCGTCCGGGCTCTGAAGGTTATGTTGACAGAGACTTGGTAACATCGTTGATACGAATATAACTTATGTAAAAACTATGTCAAGACTTTTTGCATTTTACCAATAAAAAATTTCAAGTTGATTAGCAGTAGCTTTTGTCCTGAAACTACGGACGAATGCTTATAATTCATTGAAACGAGTTGTGCGAGATCCGCAGCGACGTTCAATATCATTGGATCAACGACTAAATAACAGTAGATTACTGATAATTAATTACACTCCCATACCTTACACACGACGCACGCAAGAAAGTTCTTGACTCATTATCATATGAGTGTTATTAGGTTTTAAATGAAGATATAGTGATCATTGTATCCGAGTCCCCGGGGTTTTTATATGGATTGTACCGGATTGCCCGTAAGCACTATCAATAGGGCATCCTCCACTAAACGAAGAAGCCCTTCAGCAGATAGAAAACGCCAACTTATCATAGAATCCGCGGAGCGTATCTTTGCCACCCGCGGTTTTCACGATACGACTATCGCTGATATTTCTCATGATTCCGGGGTACATGAGGCATCTATCTTCCAATATTTCAAAACCAAAGAAAATTTGATCGTTACTGTTCCGGAAAGACATCTTAAAGAGACTCTGGAAGGCATCACTGAGCATCTTCAAGGAATGAAAGGGGCCGAGCCCAAGATTAGGAAGTTGATTTGGCATCAGCTCAGAGATCTCTCTGTTAATAAGGATTACACCTCAATTTTGCTACGTGAACTCCGGACATTACCTGCTTTCTACCAATCCCCGGCATATGAAATGATTCGAGAATACAGCGTCTTCGCTGTTGTGGCCATTAGAGAGGGTATACAGGACCAAGAAGTGGACGCTGAGATAGAGGTTATTCTCGTTCTGGAGATGATTTTCGGCGCGATCGACAGCATTGTTTTACGATGGCTTTTTTTCGGCGATCCCTATGATCCCAATGAGGCCGCGGATGCTCTGTACTCGTTAATAAAAGCAGCGATATGGAGGCGCGAACAGCCGGTCGGATATGAAAATGGAGATGAACCAAGTCGTGGAGAGCTTAGGCGGCGTACGATAATGGAAGTCGCCTCGGAAGTATTCGGCAAAAAAGGTTATGGCGGCGCCACCATCTCCGAAATAGCCGGAAAAGCAGGCATAGCTGAAGCTTCCATTTATCAATATTTCAAGAGCAAAGAACAACTACTTCTCTCAGTTCTGGGCACCTGGTTCATCGAATTGGCCGATGAATTGGAGCGCGTTTTCTCCGGGGCATTAAATCCCTATGAACGACTCTTATACTTGCTGAGAAGGTGGGCTCTGGATTTTCAGATTCGAGAATGGGAGACTCGTGTTTTAATACTGGAATTGTACAGGAATCCTAAATTTTATGAATCTCAAGAATATCGGAACACCCGGCGTTTCTGGAAACTGATAAGATCTACTGTGGAAGCCGGACAACACAGCGGCCATTTCCGTAAGGATTTTGAAATCAGTTATTACCTGCATCTCGTTCAAGGCGCATTCGAGCATGAGGCACTCGCTCGCATGATGCTCTCCAAAAAACAACCCACCATCGCCAGTACGGAACAAATGATCAACCTTCTCCTCAGAGCTATAAAGGCTTGATGTTGCCGGTTGGAAACCCCGCGGAGTCACGCACAGCCATCGGCTTGATTTGATGACTTCGATCCACCGATCTTGGACCGTTTTAAATTTTTAAAAGCGGAACAATTTCCGTCGATTTTTTTGGGCATTAGGACTGCGTCCAGCCAGTACTGAATTTTACTATTGAAAACTAATCCGGCGGGGACAACGCCGGATTCATTCAAACCCAAAAAACGGGGGCAAAGAGCTAAGTCTGGATTCTCGATTGTCAGTCAGTCCATGGTTGGTTCTCCGTTGAACAAGAAGCTTTACTATTTAAGATCGATAGGCGATTCGCAGGCTCGTGATGAGAATAAAAATTGATCCAACAGCCATTAATACGCCCCAGAACCAGTAAGGCAAGAGAAGGATCTGCTGAATCCGACCAGTATCTGAGATTCCCAGGGGACCAGCCGAGTAGCTAAACAGATAATCAATTTGAACGTAAGTGGCGACACATGCCTGCACACCTAGAAATTGGACTGCGAAATTTCGCATTCCTTGAGATCTCATGAAAGAGATTCCCAACACTATCGCTCCCATCAAGAGGATAGCGACAAATCCAAAAATCGTTCGGACCCAAACGAGGGCCGAAAAAAGCATGAAGATCCCCAAGAATTTCAAAACCACTGAAGAAGCTTTCGGATTCCGGGAAGCTATTATCAACCCCGCTCCTGCCAGTGGAGGTCCCATTGGACCAGCCGACGCCACTAGTACCGTACTGATCGGTTCGAAAAACAGTGGCCCCGAATAATATGCGATTCCGGAGCCGTTCGGGAAAATGATCAGCCTGTCAAATTTGCCTCCCACAAGAAGGGCCATTAAGCCATGGGCCATTTCGTGAAACCACGTAGCCAGGATAGTAAAAGGGTAGAGAATGTAATTACCGCCGGGGACCTGCCACAGAGCGATAGTTACCGTGGCCGCTCCAATCAAACCCAAGAGTCTAATTCGCTCAACATTCATGTTGGGTTGACGACTGAGCATTTATTCCATCATCCTTAGAAGGCTATTACATATGTTGTCGGGAAAAATTACCCTTTCCCTAATTCAATCTCGATCGATTTTGAAAGTGTCGAAAATGATGTTGGTTCCCACCATACGGCTCCCATGGGCCACTGCGTCAAAAATGTCTACATCCGTCCATCCTAGGGATCGAAGACGATCTAAATCCTCCGAGACTACAGCATGGGGGGTAGCCGTAGCTTTGAGAACAAAAAGCAGGAGGGCCTTTTCTTTATCAGTAAGAGGAGCTTCCATCGGATCGCTCTTTATGGCATCAATCTGTTCCTTGCTAAAACCCACCTTCATGAGCAGACCCGTGTTTAGACCTTGGCAGTATGCTGAATTGCAGGCCTTCGAGACCAGCATTCGCACCATTGCCAAAAATGGAACACTCAAGGTAGGGTGCTCCATATAATATCCGGCGAATTGGAGTTGATTTTCCAGAATAGCCGGACTTATTCCGAGCATTCTTACATTGTTGGGAACCATTCCAAACATTTGCTCGGTTTCCGCATAGAGTTCCGCCAGCTTTCCCTCAACTCTTTCTGGTGGTGTCGTCTGAATAAGCGCCATGTTCTCTCTCCTTTTCCTCCGTCCTTCCGTGTGCTGCGCGTTAAGTCCAGTTCAGGAAGGTCGGATTTGTACGGGTTTCGGATACGACTGCGACTGCTCTGAGGCCGTCCGTGATGGCAAATGCCCGGGCAGTGGTCATGATGATCCTGTTGGGTGGAATGTTGCAGAAGGGACATAGTTTCATGGGAGCATTATTGACACAATCGGGGAGATGTGCAAAGGAATTCCGCAGTGGCGGAAGGATAGGCTCTAGACTGAAGTTATTAGGTCCTTTCCGTGTTTTAGTGAATGATTGTGGGGGCATGGGTGCTATTTTCGGCAATAGTGTAGCCACTAAACCTGTCGCTTTTTCCTT